>OBWS01001259.1_pt1 | contig 11965 bp, 9 predicted proteins | sample 1495291 | NCBI WGS metagenome assembly OBWS01 (sample SAMEA2580090, study PRJEB22360) | human gut metagenome | biome: human gut; feature: human-associated habitat; material: faeces | place: Denmark | collected 2008/2010 | reverse complement strand
TCTTGTTCCAAGGAACGTTCTGCACCGTCTCGAAGAACAGATCGGGCGCCGTCTCCCACGTGAACGAACCTGCAGGGTACGAGGGGAACGCGTCCTCGTGCCGCATCCCCCATTCGGCCGGATAGGTCCTGCCTGCCCGCTGGTTGTACGTGCGGAACGCCACAAGTGCCATATCTGCCTGCGCGTCGTCGAGCGCTTTCACGCAGCTCGCAAGCATATCGCACTCGAGGTAGTCGTCCGCATCGAGGCAGTACACGTACCGTCCGCACGCCCGCTCCAGCCCGGCGTTGCGCGCCGCACCTGGTCCCGCGTTCGCCTGGCGAAGCGCCGCCACGCGCCCGTCACGCTGCGCACGCTCTTCCACGATCGCCCAGGTATCGTCCGTCGAACCGTCGTCGACGCAGATCAGTTCGAAATCGCCCATCGTCTGCCCGAGCACGCTGTCGAGGCACTGCGCCACGAACTCCCCCGCGTTGTACGTGGGCACGATAACGGATACGACGGGCTGCTTGCCATTGCGCTTCATGAAAGCTTCCTAATATGTTTCCGGATGGTCGGCTGCGAACTTCGCCGCCCCGCTGTCGAGCAATTCGCCGAGAACGTCTCTACTGATAGGATCGAACAGCTGCATATCGAGCTCGCCTGCTTCCCGCGCCGCCGCGTACTCGTCGGCCATGCGCTGCGCGAACGCCTCGTGGGCGCTCGCGTCGATGCGCTCGTAATTCCACCGGTATTTGCTCCATTTGTCCACGTAGAACCATGGCAGCAGCGCGCGGCAGCGGTCAGGACGGACGCGCAAGAACCGCTCGCAGTCTTCCAGCTCGTCGCACACGACGAACACTTTGTCCGTCGTCTTCACCGACGAACCCGGGTTGTCCATGCGGTAGTGCAGCAGCGGCTTGCGCACCAGCGCGCACCGACGGGCCGCGAACCACGACTTCATCACGAACGACGTGTCCTGAAACGACGCGCCCGGCGTCTCGCGAAAGCGGATGCCCTCATCGTCGAGCCAAGCCTTGCGATAGAGCCCCGTCCAGATCGCGGGGATCGTGCAGACGATGCGCGGCTGCTCGACGGGATCGAAAAGCCTGCCGTAGGGGAAATCGGCGAAGTTTCGTATGCGGTCGTCGCGATCTTCGTAGTGCTCGAAAAAGTTGCATTTCACGAGGTCGCAGTCATGTCGCTGCGCCATGCGGAGCAAGCGTTTGAACATGTCGCGCTCAGGGAAGTCGTCGGGCTCAACGATGCCGATGTACGCGCCGCGTGCGGCCTCGATGCCGCAGTTCATAGAAGCGCCGTACCCCGAATTCGGCTTGTCGACGATGACGATGCGCTCGTCCTTCCGCGCCCACTCCTGCAAAACAGACAGCGATCCGTCGGTCGACCCGTCGTTGACGGCCACGATCTCCAAGTCGCGCAGCGTCTGCGAGCACAGCGCCTCAAGGCACTGCGGCAAGTAACGCTCCACGTTGTATATGGGAACCACCACCGAGACGCTAGGCAGAGCATCTTGCATCGACTCACCGTCCTTCCTCGAACCTGCGTTGCACAGCCTATTGTACGGCATCAGCGTACGCTATCCGATACAGGCGCATATCGCCCTCGGACAAAACCATCTCGAAACCGGGCGTCTCATCGACCACACCCTCGATGCCCTCCCAGGCAGCCGGATCGTAGAGGAAGAACAGCTCTTTCATGCGCTCGACATCCCGATCGAGAACCAGGAGGTACTCGGCTCCGGTCGTCAGAACCGCGTCTCGCACCGAAGGATTGGACGCCTCGGCAGCCAGCCGACAGCGGATCGTCGAGCTCTCCGGCCGTTCATCCTCTCCACCGTAACCCGATATGTCGCGATAGTACAGATTCAAATCATCGAGGCTGTATGCGAAAAGCGATCCGTCGTAAGGCTGGTTGACGATAAGCGCCCCGGACGGCACGACCTCTTTCACGTGCTTCGAGAACCGGCTCTTCTCTTCGCTGTAGGCGTTTACCGCCGAACCGTCATTGAGAGCCGTTGCGGTGGCGGCGATGCCCTGGAACGCACCCTGGCCCAGTCCGAGCGCCCCTCGAACCGGCAAGAAGTTCAATGCGAGGAAGGCGACGGCAACGACGGCCAGAGAAAGCGCCTTCAAACGGTTCTCGCCTGGCGCGCGAACGGATGCAAGAGTCTTCCCGACGATCTTGCACGCGACGTACAGTCCCATCGCCAGAAGCGGAAGAGCCAGTATCCCGGCCAGCGCGGCGGTGCGATAAGGATCGGTATACCAGAACCCCGACAGTGCGTGCTTGAGCAAAGTATCTCCCTCTACAGCCGACGCGTAATAGATGCAGCACGCCAGCGCATACGAGCACGTCAACCAAAGATAGCGCCGCCGGCGCAGCGTGTACAGCGCGCCAACCACGACGAGACATGCCGTCACCGGCTGCACAGGAGACCCGGCGAACCCCATGCCGAGCACGCTCAGCAGACCCTGCATCCTCGAGTGGATCGGCGGCCAATACACCGCAACCGCCCCTTGCATGAGGGGCGGGGAAAGCGCCGCCGCCCACAGCAAGACGACGCACGCGAGCGCAGCCAGCCCGACCCCCAGCATGACCGCCGCGCGACGTTTCGGCTCTCGACATCGACGACCAGCCTCGACCGCCGATCGATAAACGCAGAACGGGATGAGGAAGACCGCCGCCGAAAACACCGCGTTCGGCTGCATGAACGCCATGCAGCAACAACCGAGAACGAACACGGCGCCGTACGCGACGCGCTCCCTCCTCGAGGCGTCCCGGCCCCAAACCGCCGCAAAACACGCAACAAGAACCGGCACCAGCGCGAACGCCGCCGTGTTCGGATACAGAGGCCACACCTCGACGAGGACCCAGGGGAACGCCCCGACGGCGACCGCGCCCAATGCTCCGATCAAGGCGATAGCGCGATCGCCGGAGAACAGAACCTTCATGAGGAACGCCATGCTCAAGGGGAAGACGATTGCCGCGAACAGGAAGTTCACGGCATTGACGGCCAATGCCACCTCGACGCCCAAAGCGCTTACCACCATGGAGCATACGATATGCCATCCCGAGGGATAGTATCCGGTTCCCGGCAGAGGGTTGGCTGCGGGATCGGAAACGTCCAAGTACGACGAGACGTGCAGCGAAGACCACATGCCGGAATCCGAGAAGCTGCGCACCGAGGCGAAGTGATGCACGTTGTCATACGTTTGAACGGACGATGCCGGGCCATCCAAGGGAAGGACGAACGCGAATAACCCGACGACCACCCCGACAGCCAAGTACGCCGAGACGAGAGCGGCATCGAACTGCCGGTCTGCACGCTCGCCCGAACCGAGCGCGACGCCTTTCCTGCGCGCGACGAACAGGAGGAGGCCGTAGGCCGCAAGCGACACAACCGCCACGGAAAGCCCCACCGACAAAGCAGTCGATCGCACGCCGAGAAAGAAATACACGACCCCCAAGATGGAATACGCCAAGATCGAAAAGAGGGGTGCGCAGGACAGCGCAGCCAATCCCCTCATACCAAGGGCTCTCCAAGCGAAAAAGCCCGGCCCATACAACACCGCGGTGCCAGTTAGAACGGCCAAGCAAAAATCAACCCACATGCGAACTCCCTGCCACCCCGTCGCAAACCGACAGGAAAACGGTATCTGTCAAACGATATCTGCAAGGGTAGCATAGAGCGCATAAAGGATGGACTCCGCCCGGCCTGAAAAAGAAAAGGATCGTTACGTGGTATCATGCGGTTTTGCGAAGGTTGCAGAACACACCGCGCAGGGGCGCGCGTCGCATCAGAGAGGCTACGATCCGCATTATGAGTGCAGCTAAGACACGGTTCAAACGAGATTGGTTCATCCTCACCTCTCTCGTTTCGAAAGATTTCAAACTCAAATACCGACGCAGCATGCTCGGCGTGCTGTGGTCGGTACTGAATCCCCTGCTCATGATGATCGTGCTCACCGCGGTGTTCTCCGTGGTGTTCCGCTTCGACATCCCGAACTTCCCCGTCTACCTGATCCTCGGCCAAACTCTGTTCACGTTCATGAGCGACGCCACGTCAGGAGCCATGAGCTCCATCATCGACTCGGCCCCCCTCATCAAGAAGATCCGCATCAACAAGATGCTGTTCCCTCTTGAGAAAGTCGTGTTCAGCCTTTTGAACTTCGCCATCTCGCTCATCGCCGTCGCAGCGGTCATCGCCTTCTTCCAGATCCCCCTCACGTGGAACATCCTGCTCCTACCGCTTTTGCTGTTCTACATCTTCCTGTTCTGCCTCGGCCTTGGGCTGCTGCTGTCGTCACTCGCCGTGTTCTTCCGCGACGTCATGCATCTTTGGGGCGTCGTGCTGACCGCCTGGACGTACGCGACGCCTCTGTTCTATCCCACCAGCATCCTCACGGACTGGATGTGGACCATCATGCAGTTCAATCCCATGTACTATTACGTCACCTATTTCCGCGACATCGCCCTCAACGGCGTGACGCCGAGCCTGGGAGCGAATGTCATCTGCCTCGGCTGCGGCGTCGCCACCCTCGTCATCGGGTTCGCCGTGTTCCGCAAGCAGCAGAAGAAATTCATCCTGTACGTATAGAGACGAAGGTTCGTTATGCCTGAAAACGTCAACACCTCTTCTTTGGCCGCCGCAGTTGAAGACCTCAGCGAGGACAATCGTCAGACCATGGTCAAAGTCGACCACGTGTCCATGATCTTCAATATGGCGTCCGAGCAGCTCAACAGCTTGAAGGAGTACGCCATTCAGATCGCCCGGCGCAAGCTTTTCTTCGAGGGCTTCACCGCGCTTGACGACGTCTCGTTCGAAGTGAAGAAAGGCGATGTGTTCGGCATCATCGGCACGAACGGGTCGGGCAAGTCCACCATGCTCAAGATCATCGCCGGCGTGCTGGAGCCTACGAAGGGCACGTGCGAGATCAACGGAAACATCGCGCCGCTCATCGAGCTCGGCGCCGGTTTCGACACCGAGCTGTCCGCCCGCGAGAACATCTATCTCAACGGAGCCCTGCTAGGCTATTCGAAGGAGTTCATCAACGACCATTTCGACGAGATCGTGGAGTTCGCCGAGATCGAGAAGTTTCTCGACATGCCGCTCAAGAACTACTCCTCGGGCATGGTGGCGCGCATCGCGTTCGCTATCGCCACGGTGATCGTCCCCGAGATCCTCGTAGTGGACGAGGTGCTTTCGGTTGGCGACTTCATGTTCCAGAAGAAATGCGAAGACCGCATCAGCGAGCTTATCGAGAAACACGGCGTGACCGTGCTCATCGTGTCCCACAGCAACGCCCAGGTGGAGCGTTTGTGCAACAAGGTCATCTGGATCGAGAAGGGCCATACGCGCATGAATGGGCGACGCCGCGTCGGTATGCCGCGTGTACGGCGGCTTGGGAGGCCGTACCGGCAGCCCCGAAGCGGAACAGCGCGTGTTCGAAGCGCTGCAGCGCGGCAGAGAGCACGAGGAGAGCGATTTCAGCGCGATCGCCGGAGACGACGCCAACGGCACTGCCGTGCAGCTCGCATACCGAGGCTGGGAAAACGGGTTCGATGCCGCCGTCATCGTATGCGCCTCAACCCATATCAACGCCATCATGGCGAACGGCCTTGCCGGAGCCATCGATGCGCCCGTCCTGCCGGTGAAACCCGATAGGATACCCGATGCGGTCGCATCCATACTGAGAGAGACGAAACCCTCCGTCATCTACTTCGTTGACGGGGAGCGCAATGCAGTCGAGCCGCTTGCCGCCCTCGAGCGGCTTTCCTGGTCTCCTACCATTGTCGCTTTCGTGAACGACGGAAACGTGTTCGACCTGTCTCTGGATATACATCGCCACGGCATCGAACGAGGGCTCTGGGGCGATGAGATGATGATCGTTGATTTCGACGACAACCCCGAGTCGCTTGCGGCCGCACCGCTTGCATGCGTCAAACGCTGCCCCGTTATCGCCACACACGGAGCCGTTCCGAATGACGTTCTCGAGAACGCTTTCTCCGAAGGCCGGCACAGCCGGGCTCTCGTGATCGGCAATGCCGCCGACGCGACGATCGACGACCGCCTGCGCGAGCGAGGCGTCTCCGTCGAGCGCATCGCTCGCGATACGCCACAGGCTACCTGCATCGCCCTCTGCGAGCGATCCCTCGCGGAAACGCGCCCCTCGCGAAACGGAAGGCGGGAGCTATGCATTGCCTCCCTGTCGCTTTCTCAATGGCCTGAGCTGCTGGGATGCGGCGCGTACGCGGCCAAGCGGGACAGCGCGCTTCTGCTTGAAAACCCCACCGATCTCGACGACATCGCCCAATGCCTCGACTTCGTCGAGCGCTCCAGCGCCCAGGTCGACAAGCTCGTGTTCATCGGCAAAGAAAGCGGGGTCGCGCGCCTCGACCGCGAACTGCTCGTCGAATCCCTCGACGACGCGCGCTCGGGAAGGTAGCGAGCGGTCATGAGCGACACCCCCCTCGTCTCCGTCATCGTGCCGGCCTACAACGGCGAACGCCATATCCGCCAGTGCGTCGAAAGCGTGCTGGCCCAAACGCTGGCCGACTTCGAGCTCATCTGCGTAAACGACGGATCCACCGACGGCACGGGAAGCCTCCTCGACGACATGGCCGCCCGAGACGATCGTATGCGCGTCATCCACCAGGAGAACAAGGGCGAGGGCGCCGCCCGCAACGCCGGACTGGACGTGGCGCGCGGACGCTACCTCGCGTTCTTCGACGCCGACGACTTCACCGAACCGCAGCTGCTTGAGAAAGCCGTTCGGCGCGCCGAGGAAACCGGTGCCGACGTGGTGGCGTACCGGGTCGATTCGTACAACGACGAAACCGGCGAGACGCTGCCCATGCCCTGGTCGCTGGACGCCGACGCCTTCCCCGCCGACCGCGTGTCGTCACCCGGCGACAACCCCGACAAGCTGTTCTACGCCTTTCAGAACTGGACATGGAACAAGCTGTTCCGATCCTCGTTCGTGCAGGCGAGCGGCCTGCGCTTCCACGAGGTCCAGCGCAGCGCCGACTTGTACTTCGTCTGCTGCGCGCTGGCCCAAGCCGGCCGTGTCGCCACGGTGGACGAGGTGCTGTACCATTACCGCGTGAACAATCCGAACAGCAACATCGCCACGAACGAGCGTGCTCCTCTCGACTTCTACCGATCTTTCGTCGCCGTCAAGCAGCACCTTGAGAACGTCGGGCGCTTCGCCGCGGTCGAGCGCGGCTTCAAGAACTGGGCGGCCGAGTCGGTGCTCTATAACCTCTGCAGTCTGAAAGCCCGCGGCGCCTTCGAGGAGCTGCGTCGCGAGATGCAGCAGCGCGGATGCGTCGAACTCGGCCTCGACGCGATGAAAAAGGCCGAGTTCTTCGACCCGCGCACCTACGACCAGGTGCGCCACCTGCTGTGCGACGACGCCGACGATTTCCTGTTCTTCCTGCTCAGGGAAACGAATCGGCGCATGGAAGAGCAGAAGAACGATGCACTGCGCGCTTGGCGCGAAGTCGAGGAATTGCGCGCATCGAAGACGTACCGCGTCGGCGAGGCCGTCCTCAAACCCGCGAAAAAGATCCTCGGCCGTTAACGGCGCGCGTCCTCCGGCGAGGGAAGCGCGAAGTACAGGCTGTCCCTATCGAGGTTCGGGTTCGAGAACGGATCCCCCTGCTCGAAGAACTGCGGCCATTTCTCTTGCATAAGAGCGCGCTCGCGCAGCCAGCGCTGCATCTTCGAGGGATCCCCCTCTTCGCGCCCACGAGATACGAACTCGTTGTGGTACAGCTTCGCGTACGGCGTAAACGTCACCGAGTAGCCCGCTGCGCTCACTTTGCAGCAGAAGTCGGCGTCGTTGTACCCCACCGCAAACTCCTCAGAGTAACCACCCACCTCCTCGAACACCGTCCTCTTCACCATCTGGCACGCGCCCGTCACGCTTGAGAAATTGCCGGGGCGCACCGACCGGCCAAGATAGCAGCCTTGCGCATCGGGCACGTTCTGGTTCACGTGCACCACCGTGCCGTCGGGCCCGATGAGCATGCCCGCATGCTGCACGAGACCGTCGTAATACAGCAGCTTCGCGCCGACGACGCCCACCTCGGGACGTTGCAGGTAGCCCGCCATCTCCTCGATGAAGTCGGGTGCGATCACCTCGGTGTCGTTGTTCAACAGCAAAAGCAGATCCGCATCGGTGCTAGCGGCACCGAAGTTCATGATCTTGGCATAGTTGAACCCGTGCGGCCATTCGATGACGCGGACGCGATCGCTGCGCGCCTCGAGCTCGCGGTAGTAGGCGAACGTCTCGTCCTCCATGCTGTTATTCTCGATGACGGTGATGCGGTAGTTCCCGTAGGCCGACTTCTCCAAAATGCTGCGAACGCAGCGATCCAGCACGTCGACATGGTCTTTGCTGGGGATGAGGATCTCCACGCTCGGCTGAGGGTCGGGCAGCTGGTAGCGGACCCGGTACACGAACGGCCCGTCGCCGTCCTCCACCGAGACGGGTATCCCGCGGCGGTCGAAATGCCGGCGCAGCGCGATCTTCCCCGCCTGGTGAGCGTAGGGCTTGCTCCCCAGGTTGTCCCCTGCGGTCGACTCGCCATGCACGCGCCAGTGGTACAGCATGTGCGGCACGTGCACAATCTCGCGTCCGGTTTCCGACACACGCAAGGCGAGGTCGTAATCCTGCGCCCCATTCACCTCGTCGTCGGACGGGCCCGTTTCGGCCAGAACGTCCTTGCGCACCATGAGCCAATGCATGATGCAATTGTGCGAGTACAGCAGATCTCGGTTGAAATCAGTCTTGAACACAGGGTTCTTGAACGCTCCCCCGACCTCGAACGAGTCCTCGTCGCAGTACAGCAGGCCCGCGTCGGGATGCTCGGCGATGGCCTGGACGTACGCCTCCAGCGCGTTCGGCTCCAGCACGTCGTCGTACTCGAGGAACGCCACGTACTCGCCCCGCGCATGCTGAATGCCGGCGTTCGTGTTACCCACGATGCCGAGGTTGTCGCGCAGCGGAACCACCGTGATGCGATCGTCAGCGATGCGCTCGACGATACCCGGCACCTTTGAGGATTCGCACTCGGAATCGACGAGGACGAGTTCCCACCGAACGTAGCTTTGCGCAAGGACGGATTCCAGCATCTCCTCGAAGTAGCGCTCGTTCACCCGATAGCAGGGCACGACGATGCTCACCAACGGAGAGAGGGAAACTTCAGGATCCAAGCGCGACCCGGAAAGCCCTCCCATCTTCCGCGATTCGCGCCAAGCACGATAGTCGCCCTCGTCCGCAGCGTTGCGCACGCGCCGAAGCGCGCGGTGCAGCTCGCCGAAAAACGCAGCCTTATCGAACCCCAGCATGGCGGGCAAGGCAGCACCCGTCTCGTCCTCGGCGACTACGAACAAGCCGCCCGCCGCAGCGGGAACGCGAACCGAAACCACCATCCGACGGCGAACGCCTTCGACAGTGCCATCGGGTATGCACTGATCCTCGAAGAAGATAGGGTCTATTTGAAGCGCACGCCCTACACCGTCCCAGGCAGAGAACCTCGGCTGAGATCCCAGCGAACGGGACTCGGCGGCAATGCGCCATACCCCCTCCTCTCCGTCCGGCATACACATGACCAGCGAAAGGCGCAAACGATCGATCGACCGCTCGTCCGTGCCACGCAAAGCAGCGCACAGGGACGGACGGAGGCGGTAGTTCAGGCGAGAGAGCCATTTCAGCTTCCCGGCAGGCAAGCGCATCGCGCACAAGGGTTCATCCCCGCCGCGCTGCACGACTCGGACGAACAACGTAACATCGTCGAGCAAGGGGAACACCAACATCCCGACAACATCCGAAGCGGGATCGGACTCCTTCAGCCAAAGGGTCGGAATCGATGAGCCATCTTCAAGCGCCGCCTCAACCGCAACGTCACGTCCGGCAGAGCCAACGATGCGGAGACGGGCATAACCTTTGCCGTCGCCTCTGCACAGGACAAGATTCTTGATTTTCATAAGCTAGGCGAGATCCTTGAGCCCCGGATGCGCCTTGTCCTTCTCGCTCAGCACGAGTTCCATACCCTCCAAGATGGGCCACTCGATGCCGATCTCGGGATCATTCCACATAAGCCCGCCCTCGTCGTTGGGATGGTACACGTCGTCGCACTTGTAGCAGAACTCGGCGACATCGGAAAGCACAAGGAAGCCGTGGGCGAACCCGCGCGGCACGAAGAACTGGCGGCGGTTCTCCGCCGACAGCACCGAGCCCTCCCATTTTCCGTAGGTGGGGCTGTCCGGGCGTAAGTCGACGGCCACGTCGAACACCTCGCCCGACACCACGCGGACGAGCTTGGACTGCGGATGCTCTATCTGGAAGTGTAGGCCGCGCAGCACGCCCTTGACCGAGGAGGACTGGTTGTCCTGCACGAACTCGCAGTCGATGCCGCCCGCGACGAAGTCGGGGCGCTTGTAGGTTTCCACAAAGTAGCCGCGTTCGTCGCCGTAAGCGGTGACGTCCACCACGAGCACGCCCTCGATGGAGGTCTCGGTGAACGTGAAGTTGCCGTGCTTGACGCTGTCTCCCGCTGCCATACCGCCTCCTACTGTCCCTGCTTCGCGTACTTGGCCTCGACGGCCTCCTTGACGCCCTGCCACCATCCGGGGTTGTCACGGTACCATGCGATGGTGGCCTTGAGACCTTCCGCGAAGTCGGTGTGCTTCGGATCCCATCCCAGTTCCGAGCGCAGCTTCGAGGAGTCGATGGCGTAGCGGCGATCGTGGCCGGGACGGTCTTTGACCCAATCGAAGTCGTCCGCGCTCTTGCCCATGCCCTCCAGGATGGCGTGCAGCACGTCGATGTTGTTCTTTTCGCCGTCCGCCCCGATCAGGTACGTCTCGCCCAGACGTCCCTTCGTCAGGATCGCCCACACGGCCGAAGAGTGGTCCTCGGTGTGGATCCAGTCGCGCACGTTCAGGCCGTCTCCGTAGAGCTTCGGGCGGATGCCGGTGAGCACGTTGGTGATCTGGCGCGGGATGAACTTCTCGATGTGCTGGCGCGGGCCGTAGTTGTTCGAGCAGTTCGAGATGGTGGCACGCACTCCGTAGGTGCGGAACCACGCGCGCACCAGCATGTCGGACGATGCCTTAGTGGAGCTGTACGGGCTGCTCGGACGGTACGGCGTCTCCTCCGTGAAGCGCGCCGGGTCGTCCAATGCGAGGTCGCCGTACACCTCGTCGGTGGAGATGTGATGGAAGCGCACGTCGTGCTTGCGCGCGGCCTCCAGCAGGCGGAACGTGCCGTGCACGTTGGTGCGCACGAACGGCTCCGGGTCGGCGATGGAGTTGTCGTTGTGGGACTCGGCGGCGAAGTGCACGATGGCGTCCGCACCGGGGACGATCTCCTCCAGCAGGGCCTCGTCGCAGATGTCGCCGTGGACGAAGGTCATGCGCTCCTCGGGGATGCCGGCGAGGTTGTCCAGATTGCCGGCGTAGGTGAGCGCGTCCAGCACGACGACGTGCACGTCCGGCTGGTTGTCCACCACCCAGTGGACGAAGTTGCTTCCGATGAACCCGGCTCCGCCGGTGACGATGATGCGCTTCAGTTCGAAGATCTCTGACATTCCTCTAGCCTTCCATCTCGGGTAGGTTGTTCAAGTACGCGGACAGCGCGTCGCGCCACGGGCGCATCTCGTTGCCCACGGTGTCCTCGAGGCGCTTGTTTCGCAGAGACGAATACGCCGGGCGCTTGGCCGACGCGGGATTCATGGCCGCGTACTCATCGGACGTGCAGCGGATGACGGCGCAGTCGAGCCCCTCGCCCTCCATGACGGCCTCGGCGAAGTCGGCCCATGAGCAGGTGCCCTCGTTCGTGCAGTGGTACACGCCGTAGTTCTCGGTGGCGGCGATCTTCAATATCTCGTGCGCCAGGTCGTTCGCCGACGTGGGGTTGCCCAGCTGGTCGTCCACCACGGTCACCTCGTCGCGGTC
>OBWS01001219.1_pt1 | contig 12240 bp, 8 predicted proteins | sample 1495291 | NCBI WGS metagenome assembly OBWS01 (sample SAMEA2580090, study PRJEB22360) | human gut metagenome | biome: human gut; feature: human-associated habitat; material: faeces | place: Denmark | collected 2008/2010 | reverse complement strand
TGGCGTGATTGTGAATGTTTCCTCAGAAAGTGGGCTGGAAGGCTCAGAAGGCCAGAGCTGCTACGCCGCCACTAAAGCTGCGCTCAATAGCTTCACTCGTTCCTGGTCGAAAGAGCTGGGTAAGCACGGTATCCGTGTGGTCGGTATCGCGCCGGGGATTCTGGAAAAAACAGGACTGCGCACGCCGGAATATGAAGAAGCGCTGGCGTGGACGCGCAATATCACCGTCGAGCAGCTGCGTGAAGGCTATACCAAAAACGCCATTCCTATTGGGCGCGCCGGAAGATTAGCAGAAGTCGCTGATTTTGTTTGTTATCTGCTGTCTGAACGCGCCAGCTACATCACCGGAGTAACCACTAACATTGCGGGCGGCAAAACGCGCGGATAAGGAGGCTTTATGGTCAACGCCATTTTTTGTGCCCACGGCAAATTAGCCTGCGCCATGCTGGAATCGGTTCAGATGGTTTACGGCAACGCCAATGTTGAAGCCGTTGAATTTGTACCCGACGAGAACGCCGGAGACATTGTGGCAAAGCTGGAGAAGTTAGTGAGCATTCACAATCATGACGAGTGGCTAATCGCCGTGGATTTACAGTGCGGCAGCCCGTGGAATGCGGCAGCGATGCTTGCGATGCGCAATCCTCGCCTGCGGGTAATCAGCGGCCTTTCTCTGCCGCTGGCGCTCGAACTGGTTGATAACCAGGACAGCATGAATGTTGATGAACTGTGTGAACACCTGACGCAAATCGCAAAGCAATCCTGCGTCGTCTGGAGACAGGTGGCAACGGCAGAGGAGGATTTCTGATGAACATTACGCTCGCCCGCATTGATGACCGCCTGATCCACGGCCAGGTCACTACCGTCTGGTCTAAAGTGGCTAACGCCCAGCGCATTATTATCTGCAATGACGAAGTTTATAACGATGAAGTTCGCCGGACATTATTGCGTCAGGCTGCGCCACCGGGAATGAAGGTTAACGTGGTCAATATTGAAAAAGCCGTCGCGGTTTATCACAACCCGCAATATCAGGACGAAACCGTTTTTTATCTTTTCACTCGCCCACAGGATGCCTTAGCGATGGTTCGCCAGGGGGTAAAAATAGGCACCCTGAATATTGGCGGCATGGCCTGGCGGCCCGGTAAAAAACAGTTAACCAAAGCGGTTTCATTAGATGATGATGATATTAACGCGTTTCATGAGTTAAATAATCTTGGCGTCATACTGGATTTACGCGTCGTAGCGTCAGATCCCTCAATCAATATTATCGACAAAATAAACGAACAGTTAATCGCAAATTAAATAATAGCGCCTGTGTACATATGCTTTAACAGGCAGGGATGACGACACTTAAAAGGTGACAAATCATGGAAATAAGTACCCTACAAATCATTGCTATATTTCTTTTTTCCTGTATTGCCGGAATGGGCAGCGTGCTGGATGAATTTCAGACTCATCGCCCATTAATTGCCTGTACGGTGATTGGTTTAATTCTCGGTGATTTAAAAACCGGAATAATACTCGGTGGTACGCTGGAATTGATAGCTCTCGGCTGGATGAACGTCGGCGCGGCGCAATCTCCGGATTCTGCACTCGCCAGCATAATCTCCGCCATTCTGGTTATCGTTGGTCAGCAAAGCATCGCCACCGGAATCGCCATCGCGTTGCCTGTGGCTGCGGCAGGCCAGGTGCTGACGGTGTTTGCCCGTACCATCACCGTAGTGTTCCAGCACGCGGCGGATAAAGCAGCGGAAGAGGCGCGGTTTCGCACTCTCGATATTCTGCATGTCTCCGCGCTTGGCGTGCAGGCGCTGCGCGTTGCTATTCCGGCACTGATTGTCTCGCTGTTCGTCAGCGCCGATATGGTCAGCAATATGTTAAACGCCATTCCCGAATTTGTGACCCAAGGACTACAGATTGCTGGCGGTTTTATCGTGGTGGTCGGTTACGCCATGGTTCTACGTATGATGGGTGTGAAATATTTGATGCCTTTCTTTTTCCTCGGTTTCCTCGCAGGTGGCTACCTCGATCTCAGTCTGCTGGCGTTCGGTGGCGTCGGCGTGATCATGGCCCTGCTCTACATCCAGCTAAATCCACAGTGGCGTAAAGCTGAACCTCAACTCCAGGCCACCACCTCCACCGCCCTTGACCAACTTGACGATTAACGGAGCCATCATGGAACAGAGAAAAATTACACGCAGCGATCTGGTAAGCATGTTTCTGCGCTCCAACCTGCAACAGGCGTCCTTTAACTTTGAACGTATTCACGGGCTGGGTTTTTGCTACGACATGATCCCCGCCATCAAGCGACTTTACCCATTAAAAGAGGATCAGGTTGCGGCGCTCAGGCGACACCTGGTGTTCTTCAATACCACGCCAGCCGTATGTGGCCCGGTCATCGGCGTCACTGCCGCCATGGAAGAGGCGCGGGCCAACGGCGCGGAAATTGATGACGGTACCATTAACGGCATCAAAGTCGGTCTGATGGGACCATTGGCAGGAGTTGGCGATCCACTGGTCTGGGGAACGCTGCGCCCGATTACCGCCGCGCTCGGCGCATCTCTGGCACTTTCGGGCAACATTCTCGGCCCGCTGCTGTTTTTCTTTATTTTCAACGCGGTGCGTCTGGCGATGAAGTGGTATGGCCTACAACTCGGCTTTCGCAAAGGGGTGAATATCGTCAGCGATATGGGCGGGAATGTGCTGCAAAAACTCACCGAAGGCGCGTCGATTCTCGGACTGTTTGTGATGGGCGTGCTGGTCACCAAATGGACGTCAATCAACGTACCGTTGGTGGTTTCACAAACGCATGCCGCCGATGGCTCCACCGTCACCATGACCGTGCAGAACATTCTCGACCAACTTTGCCCTGGTTTGCTGGCGCTCGGTCTGACGCTACTGATGGTTCGTCTGCTCAACAAAAAAATTAACCCGGTATGGCTGATTTTCGCCCTGTTTGGCTTAGGGATTATCGGCAATGCGCTGGGCTTCCTGTCCTGATTCTTCGCCCCGGCACGACTGCCGGGGCCATCGCTCAACATGAGGTGGTTTATGAAAACAACAGCTCTGCGTCTTTATGGTAAACGTGATTTACGCCTGGAAACCTTTGATCTTCCTGAAATGCAGGAGGATGAAATCCTCGCGACGGTGGTCACCGACAGCCTGTGCCTCTCTTCCTGGAAAGAGGCCAATCTGGGTGAAAACCATAAAAAAGTACCCGACGATGTGGCGACCAACCCCATCATCATCGGCCACGAGTTTTGCGGCGATATTCTGGCCGTGGGTAAAAAGTGGCAGCACAAATTCCAGCCGGGTCAGCGTTATGTGATTCAGGCCAACCTGCAACTCCCCGACCGCCCGGACTGCCCCGGCTACTCCTTCCCGTGGGTAGGCGGCGAAGCCACGCATGTGGTTATTCCCAACGAGGTCATGGAACAAGATTGCCTGCTGGCATACGACGGCGAAACCTATTTTGAAGGCTCGCTGGTTGAACCGCTTTCCTGCGTGATTGGCGCGTTCAACGCCAACTATCATCTTCAGGAAGGTAGTTATAACCACACGATGGGGATTCGCCCGCAAGGGCGCACGCTGATCCTCGGCGGCACCGGACCAATGGGACTGTTGGCGATTGATTATGCGCTACATGGACCCGTTAACCCGTCGCTGCTCGTCATTACCGATACCGACAACGACAAATTGAGTTATGCGCGCAAGCACTATCCATCAGAACCGCAAACACTGATTCATTATCTCAATGCCGCCGATGCAGCATTTGATACGTTAATGGCACTGAGTGGCGGTCACGGCTTCGATGATATTTTCGTCTTTGTGCCTAATGAAGGACTGGTGACTCTCGCCTCTTCCTTGCTGGCGACAGATGGTTGCCTGAATTTCTTCGCCGGACCGCAGGATAAACATTTCAGCGCGCCAATTAATTTCTACGATGTGCATTATGCATTTACCCACTACGTGGGCACGTCAGGCGGCAATACCGATGACATGCGCGCAGCAGTCAAATTGATTGAAGAGAAAAAAGTGCAGGCCGCAAAAGTGGTAACACATATTCTTGGGCTGAATGCCGCGGGCGAAACCACGCTTGAATTGCCTGCCGTCGGCGGCGGCAAAAAGCTGGTGTATACCGGGAAATACCTGCCGCTTATGTCACTCACGCAGATTCAGGATCAAGCACTGGCGGCAATTCTGGCGCGTCATCAGGGGATCTGGTCCGGTGAGGCGGAGCAATATCTGCTCACTCATGCAGAGGCAATTTCCCATGATTAATCGCGCTACTTAACTCTGCATGTCGCTGGCTGGTCGCCGCGGCAACTTCGCGACCGGATGTGCGGCTGATTGCTGAAGCAGCACAATTTGCATGAGAAGGATAAAAAATATCAGCGCCTTAAGGGGCGCTCAAATTGGTGGCAAAGTACACATTGTTTATGCCGGATGCGGAATGAAGCCTTATTCGGCATACATAATCTCGAAAATTCAATATATTGCAGTTATCTGGTAGGACTGGTAAGCGTAGCGCATCAGGCAATGCTGTGTTTGTCATCAGTCTCAGCGCCCGGTGCAATACGTGACATCGTGAGCCATGTCAGTAAGTGGTTAAATTCGCAGTGGTAGCATGCCTCCCGTGATTTCTTACTAACCGGAGAAGTAATGGAACTGCTTTTATTGAGTAACTCGACGCTGCCGGGTAAAGCCTGGCTGGAACATGCACTGCCGCTAATTGCTGAACAGTTGCAGGGTCGCCGTTCAGCGGTGTTTATCCCTTTCGCTGGCGTAACGCAGACCTGGGATGATTACACAGCGAAAACGGCTGCGGTTCTCGCTCCGCTGGGTGTTTCTGTCACCGGTATTCATAGCGTTGTCGATCCCGTTGCCGCGATTGAAAATGCTGAGATCGTGATTGTCGGCGGCGGGAATACTTTCCAGTTGCTGAAACAGTGCCGCGAGCGCGGGCTGCTGGCACCAATTACTGACGTGGTTAAACGTGGCGCGCTGTATATTGGCTGGAGCGCAGGCGCTAACCTTGCTTGCCCAACCATTCGTACCACCAACGATATGCCGATTGTCGATCCACAAGGTTTCGATGCGCTGAATCTGTTCCCGTTGCAAATCAACCCGCACTTCACCAACGCGCTGCCGGAAGGCCATAAAGGTGAAACCCGTGAACAGCGTATTCGCGAACTGCTGGTCGTCGCGCCAGAACTCACAATTATTGGTCTACCGGAAGGTAACTGGATCACAGTGAGTAAAGGTCACGCAACGCTGGGTGGCCCGAACACCACTTATGTGTTTAAGGCTGGTGAAGAAGCGGTGCCGCTGGAAGCGGGTCACCGTTTTTAAGTGAATTGCCGGATGCATGATCCGGCATCTTGTACATAGTGCCTGATGCGACGCTTTACGCGTCTTATCAGGCCTTCAGGGGCGCAGTATTAATACTCGTCCCGTCCTTCATCTTCATCAGGCTGTTCCAGCACACTGTAAGCGACTGAACAAAACAGCGAGTTCAGGCGCTGCATATCTCCCAGTAAGCCTAAATGTAGCGAACTGGTTTCAATGCTCTGCACGTTTTGCTGATGCAGGCGATCGACGTGAGCGTGGGAATAGCGGCGATTAAGAATGCGAAAACGATGTTTGCTGCGGCGCAAACGACGGGCGCTGGTAACATCGCCAGAGAAGAAAACCGACATTGCCAGTTTTAAATTACTGAGCAATTGCTCATAGAGCGCATCCAGTTCCTTCAAGCCATCAAGCGAAAATGCTCGCCTTGCAGCCAGCGATTTGTCGGCAATTTCACTACCCATGCGCTCGACGATATCGGAGGCTTGTTCAAGGTTTAGCGACATTTCGATGATCTCCGCCCAGCGGCGCGACTCTTCTTCTGCCAGTTCCTCTTTTGGCATTCGCGCCAGATAAAGTTTAATCGCGGTATAGAGCACGTTGATATCATCCGCCAGCTTGCGCAGCTCTTTCTCCTGCCGTGGCTCGCCGTGCATCACTTTATTCAACCCTTCCATCATCTGTTCCATGGCGTCGCCAATGCGCAGGGTTTCGCGCGCGGCGTTCGCCAGAGCAAGCGTGGGCGTATCCAGCGCGCTGACATCCAGATGTTTAGGCCGTAGCTGGGTATCCAGTTCCGGTTCATCGCGAATAATCGTTTTGCAAAACCGTGCCATCGGGTCAACAAATGGCAGCATGACCAGGCAACGTACAAGGTTGTAGAAGACGTGGAAATAGATCACCAGTTCCGCTTTTGGCAATGACAACTTCCCCATTGTCTCTGCCAGCAAATGGACAAACGGCAGGATAATCAGGCTACCCACCAGCTTAAACAGCAGACTACCCAGCGCGACACGGCGGGCTGCGGCATTGGCGGCACTGTTGTTGAGCATCGCCAGCAGGCCGGAACCGAGGTTAGCACCAATCACCAGACAGAGCGCCACGGGGAAGGAGATAATGCCTGCAGCGGTCAGAGTCGCGGTCAGCAGTACAGCAGCAAGGCTGGAGTAGCTGATAATGGCGAACATCGCGCCAATCAGCGCATCCAGCAGAATATCGCCGGTCAGCGAGGCAAAGATCACCTGAACGCCGTTTGCCTGGGTGATCGGCGTTACGGCCTGCACAATCAACTCCAACGCCAGCAAAATCAGCCCAAGACCAATACCGACGCGGCCCAGTTGCCCGGCGCGTGACTGTTTGCGTCCGAGGAAAAAAATCACGCCGATAAAAATAAGTAATGGTGACAGCCAGGATAAATCGAAGGTGAGAATACGCGCCATTAGCGCCGTCCCGACATCTGCACCCAGCACAATCACCAGAGCCGGTGCGAGGGCTACCAGATCCTGAGCGACGAACGAGGTCACCAGCATGGTGGTGGCATTACTGCTCTGTACCAGTGCGGTAACGCCGATCCCCGCGCAAAAGGCGAGCGGCTTTTTTTCGACGCTCCGGCTAAGGACAGTACGCAAACGCGCGCCGAAGACGCGCATTACGCCGGTTCGAACAATATGAGTCCCCCAGACCAGCAGGGCGACGGCAGAAAGCAGGTGAAGCAGCGTTAACACGAGTTCAGGTTCTCCTTATCGTTATATGTTCCTGAAGCAATTGAATGACCAAAGGACCGGAAACACGCTGACTGGCATCTTTACTGTGCCTTTTGACCTTCGTTTTTCCGGCTAAGATTATTCCAGCCTGATTCCAGTATAAGTGTTTCATATTAATAAAGAGACAGGGCACTCATTGAGCGCCCTGTTTGTTGTAAGGAAAAGTGACAGATTTGTGAATCAGTCCGCGTCATACCCCAGATTCGGTGCCAGCCAGCGCTCAACATCAGAGACGCTCATACCTTTACGGCGGGCATAGTCTTCAACCTGATCGCGCTGGATTTGCGCCACCGCGTAATACTTGCTGTCCGGGTGGCTGAAGTACCAACCCGAAACCGATGCACCAGGCCACATGGCGAAAGATTCTGTGAGTTTCATGCCAGTGTGTTTTTCCACTTCCAGCAGCTCCCAGATGGTGGCTTTTTCCGTATGTTCCGGGCAGGCCGGATAGCCCGGTGCCGGACGGATGCCCTGGTAGTTTTCGCGGATCAGCTCTTCGTTGCTGAGGTTCTCGTTCGGCGCATAGCCCCAGTAGACTTTACGCACACGCTCATGGAGATACTCCGCAAAGGCTTCGGCTAAACGGTCGGCAAGCGCTTTCACCATGATTTTGTTGTAATCATCGTGCTGCGCTTCAAAGGCATCAGCCAGTGCGTCCTCTTCCAGCCCGCCAGTCACGGCAAATGCGCCGATGTAATCTGCTTTACCAGAAAGCTTCGGCGCAACGAAGTCAGCGAGACAGTAGTTAGCGAAGCCGGTTTTTTCGGTCTGTTGACGCAGATGGTGGCTGACGTTGATCACATGGGTACGCGTTTCGTCACGGTAGATTTCAATGTCATCGCCCACACGGTTTGCCGGGAACAGGCCCACCACGCCACGCGGATTCAGCGTTTTTTCGGCGCTTAATTTATCCAGCATGTCGTTGGCGTCTTTAAACAGCCGCTGCGCCTCAACGCCCACCACTTCATCTTCCAGAATGCGCGGATACTTCCCGGCCAGCGACCAGGTCATAAAGAACGGTGTCCAGTCGATGTAATTACGCAGCGTTTCGATGCTGGCTTCGACTTCGACCTGGTCGAGACGGTGCGCCACCGGCGGCGTATAAGCCTGCCAGTCAAAAGCGAAGTCGTTATCACGCGCCGCTTCCAGCGTGACCGGTGGTGTGCGCGGTTTCTTGCGCCCGTGCTGAATACGTACGGTTTCGTACTCCTTGCGGGTACGAGCGACAAAATCATCACGTTGAGTATCGGAAAGCAGCGCCGCCACCACGCCAACGGTGCGCGATGCGTTCTGTACATACACCGTCGGGCCGCTGTAGTTCTGCTCAATTTTCACCGCCGTGTGCGCTTTTGAGGTGGTCGCACCGCCAATCAGTAACGGAATGGTGAAGCCCTGACGCTCCATCTCTTTCGCCACGTTAACCATCTCGTCCAGCGACGGCGTGATAAGCCCCGAAAGGCCAATCAAATCAGCATTCACTTCTTTAGCGGTACGGAGAATTTTTTCCGCAGGCACCATCACACCCAGATCGACAATTTCGTAGTTGTTACATTGCAGCACCACGCCAACGATATTTTTACCGATGTCGTGGACATCGCCTTTCACGGTGGCGATCACCATCTTGCCGTTGGTTTTACCCTGCTCTTTGCTGGCTTCAATAAACGGTTCGAGATAGGCCACCGCCTGTTTCATCACGCGCGCCGATTTGACCACCTGTGGCAGGAACATTTTGCCTTCGCCGAACAGATCGCCGACCACGTTCATGCCGTCCATCAACGGGCCTTCAATCACTTCAATCGGGCGCGTAGCCTGCTGGCGGGCTTCTTCGGTATCCTGCTCGATAAACTCGGTAATGCCTTTGACCAGCGAGTATTCCAGACGTTTATTCACTTCCCACGAGCGCCACTCCGCCTGCTGGGCGTTGGCGGTGTCGTCGGTTTTGCTGCCGCGATATTTCTCGGCAAGCTCCAGTAAACGCTCAGTGCCATCGTCGCGACGGTTAAGAATCACATCTTCCACCGCGTCGCGCAGTTCAGCGGGCAAGTCGTCGTAAATCGCCAGCTGCCCGGCGTTGACGATCCCCATATCCATGCCATTGCGAATAGCGTAGTAGAGGAACACCGCGTGAATGGCTTCGCGCACCGGATCGTTACCACGGAATGAGAAAGAAACGTTAGATACGCCGCCGGAAATCAGCGCGTGCGGCAGTTCGCGTTTGATGTCTTCACATGCGCCGATAAAGTCCTGCGCATAGTTGTTGTGCTCTTCAATGCCGGTGGCGACCGCGAAGATGTTCGGGTCGAAGATGATATCTTCTGGCGGGAAGCCAACCTCTTCGGTGAGGATTTTGTACGCCCGACGGCAAATCTCGATTTTCCGTGCGCGAGTATCGGCCTGTCCCTGTTCGTCGAAGGCCATTACCACCACTGCCGCACCATAGCGACGCAACAGCTTCGCGTGATGGATAAAGGCGTCGACGCCTTCTTTCATCGAAATAGAGTTAACAATGCCTTTGCCCTGGATACACTTCAGACCTTTTTCAATGACATCCCATTTTGAGGAATCGATCATAATCGGCACGCGAGCGATATCCGGTTCACCGGCAATCAGATTGAGAAAACGCACCATCGCCGCTTCGGCGTCGAGCATCCCTTCATCCATATTGATATCGATAATCTGCGCGCCGTTTTCCACCTGCTGGCGGGCCACATCCAGTGCCTCGCTGTATTTCTCTTCTTTGATCAGGCGCTTGAACTTAGCGGAACCGGTGACGTTGGTGCGTTCACCCACGTTCACAAACAGGCTATCTTCGCCAATGTTCAGCGGCTCCAGGCCGGACAAACGGCAGGCTACGGGGATTTCCGGCAGTTTGCGCGGCGCTAATCCTTCTACTGCACGACTCATCGCGGCAATATGTTGTGGCGTGGTGCCACAGCAGCCGCCGACGATATTGAGAAAGCCCGCTTGCGCCCATTCACGTATCTGTTTTGCCATCGTGTCGGCGTCGAGATCGTACTCACCAAAGGCGTTGGGTAGCCCGGCGTTCGGGTGCGCTGTGACGTAGCATTCCGCAATCCGTGATAATTCCTGCACGTACTGGCGCAGTTCGTCTGGCCCCAGCGCACAGTTAAGGCCGAAAGTCAGCGCTTCGGCGTGGCGCAGAGAGTTATAAAACGCTTCGGTGGTCTGCCCGGAGAGCGTGCGCCCGGAGGCGTCGGTGATGGTGCCGGAGATCATAATCGGCAGCTCAACGCCCAGCGCTTCAAACTCCGTTTTCACCGCAAAGACCGCCGCTTTGGCGTTAAGGGTGTCGAAAACGGTTTCAATCAGGATCAGATCCGCACCACCTTCCACCAGCGCTTTGGTGGATTCGCGATAGGCCGCCACCAGCTGGTCAAAAGTGATGTTGCGGAATGCCGGATCGTTGACGTCCGGAGAAATAGACGCCGTGCGGTTGGTCGGGCCGAGAACACCGGCAACGTAGCGCGGTTTCTCCGGCGTGCGCGCGGTCCACTCATCAGCACAGGCGCGCGCCAGTTTCGCCGCCGCAAAGTTGATTTCCGCCGACAGGGATTCCATCTGGTAATCCGCCATCGCAATGGTTGTGGAGTTGAAGGTGTTGGTTTCGATGATATCCGCGCCCGCTTCAAAGTAGGCGTTGTGGATAGCGGCGATCACTTCCGGTTTACTGAGTACCAGCAGGTCGTTGTTGCCTTTGAGGTCGCATGGCCAGTCGGCAAAGCGTTCACCACGAAAATCGGCTTCGTTCAGTCGATAGCTCTGGATCATGGTGCCCATACCGCCGTCCAGCACCAGAATACGTTCATTTAACTGCGCACGCAGTTGTTCCACTTTGCTGCTCACACTTGCTCCCGACACGCTCAACCCAGATTTAATAAAAATTCAACAAACCATACTGGCATAAACGCATCTGTGGTAAAAGCGACCACCACGCAACATGAGATTTGTTCAACATTAACTCATCGGATCAGTTCAGCAACTATTGCATTAGCTAACAATAAAAATGAAAATGATTTCCACGATACAGAAAAAGGAGACTGTCATGGTCGCACCCATTCCCGCGAAACGCGGCAGAAAACCCGCCGTTGCCACCGCACCAGCGACTGGACAGGTTCAGTCTTTAACGCGTGGCCTGAAATTACTGGAGTGGATTGCCGAATCCAATGGCAGTGTGGCACTCACGGAGCTGGCGCAACAAGCCGGGTTACCCAATTCCACGACCCACCGCCTGCTAACCACGATGCAACAGCAGGGCTTTGTGCGTCAGGTTGGCGAACTTGGACACTGGGCGATCGGCGCGCATGCTTTTATGGTCGGTAGCAGCTTTCTTCAGAGTCGTAATCTGTTAGCCATTGTCCATCCTATTCTGCGCAATCTGATGGAAGAGTCCGGCGAAACCGTGAATATGGCGGTGCTGGATCAAAGCGATCATGAAGCGATTATTATCGATCAGGTACAATGTACTCACCTGATGCGTATGTCCGCGCCTATCGGCGGTAAATTACCGATGCATGCTTCCGGTGCGGGTAAAGCCTTTTTAGCCCAATTAAGTGAAGAGCAGGTGACGAAGTTACTGCATCGCAAAGGCTTACATGCCTATACCCACGCGACGCTGGTGTCTCCTGTGCATTTAAAAGAAGATCTCGCCCAAACGCGCAAACGGGGTTATTCATTTGATGATGAAGAACATGCCCTGGGACTGCGTTGTCTCGCGGCATGTATTTTCGATGAGCACCGAGAACCGTTTGCCGCAATTTCAATTTCCGGACCGATTTCACGTATTACCGATGACCGCGTGACCGAGTTTGGCGCGATGGTGATTAAAGCGGCGAAGGAAGTGACGCTGGCGTACGGTGGAATGCGCTGACTTTTTCTGGCGGGCAGAGGCAATATTCTGCCCGTCATACCCGACTGGCAATAGAATAAGGGGTCTGTTAATCGCATTGACGCCAAAATAACTTATTGTCATACACTTCACACGCTTTTATTACCTCAGCATTATTTTTAAACATCAAACCACTTAATTATTAACAAAATCGCAAGATCTCATTCCACCGAAACTTTTACGGCTGCATTATGAGATTGAGCGATTTATGATATGCCAGCTCCT
>OBWS01001217.1_pt1 | contig 12243 bp, 10 predicted proteins | sample 1495291 | NCBI WGS metagenome assembly OBWS01 (sample SAMEA2580090, study PRJEB22360) | human gut metagenome | biome: human gut; feature: human-associated habitat; material: faeces | place: Denmark | collected 2008/2010 | reverse complement strand
TGCCTCTGGTGACCAAGGTGTTGCAGCCCGGCGAATACAATCAGCCCCGTGCAACCGAAGAGGCTGTCTATCAACAGATCATTGAAGACCTGACCTATGCAGCCGAGCATCTGCCTACCCGTCAGGAGTGGGGTGCGAAAGAGTCGGGACGCGCCACCAAGGGAACAGCCGAAGGATTGCTGGCCAAGGTATATCTCTTCCGTCAGGACTATGCCAACGTGAAGAAATACACCGGTCAGGTGATTGCCCGCGGCGAGTATAGCCTGCACCGGGATTATCGCGACCTGTTCAATCCGAACTCTTACTATTCGGACGAAGTGATGCTTGCCGACCAATACCTCTGGGGCGAATCGACCGAACGCAACCTCGAGTCGGAATATGTGAAATGGCAGGGCATTCGCGGTGAGATGGGCTGGGGGATGTTCTCTCCTTCCGAAGCTCTCGACCAAGCCTATGAAGCGGGAGATCCCCGACGCACGGCAACCATTTTCTACGATGGAGAGACATTGGAGGGAAAGGGCGAGATTCATTTCAAGAAAGAAGTGCCGCCCCGTGCCAACAAAAAGACCATCTGGCCTACCGGTTACTGGAACGAGAATTCGTTTGCCAAACAGAATTGTCACCTGATCTTCCTGCGTTATGCCGATGTACTGCTGATGTATGCCGAGGCCTGCAATGAACTGGGCGAAAGCCGGGAAGCACTCGACAAGCTGGAAATGGTGCGCGCCCGTGCCCGCAGAACGGTGCATCCGGCGGATATGACAGTGGGATTGCCCGAGATTACGGAAACCGGTAAAGAGAAGCTCCGCGAGATCATCTGGAACGAACGCCGCATCGAACTGGCTTTGGAGGGACACCGCTTCTTCGACCTGATCCGTGCGGACAAGGTGGTGCCGGGCTATGCGGAGAAGATGATGAAGGCACACGGGAAGACAAACTTCTCGATAGCAAAACATGCAACGTTCTTCATCCCGCAGAAGCAGGTGGATATCTCGCAGGGAGTCCTCAAAAACTGATATGAAACATGTATAACCAGTTCATTAAAATAGAATCATTCCAATAATATCAATTCCATGATTACACACAGCGTCTTTCCGATTGCCCTTTGCGGCAACGGAAGCCGCTATCCCTATTGCACGATGGAATCTCCGTGTCTCTGCCGTGCAGCGACCTGAGGGCGTGTCATTATTCACCAGATATGAGTCTCGACACGCCCTCTCGGGGGATAAAATCTTGAATTAACAACAACAATGAAACATACCCTTTTATTTCTTCTTATGATCTGTGCTTGTACGTTGCAAGCCACCGCTACAGGCAAACAGCCGAGACTGACCGATGATGAGTTGATGACTCTTGTCCAGAAACAAACTTTCCGTTACTTTTGGGATTTTGCCCATCCCGAGTCCGGTCTGGCCCGTGAGCGCAGCAATGACCGCCTCGAGATAGTAACCATCGGTGGTTCGGGCTTTGGGGTAATGGCAATTATAGTCGGTGTGGAACGTGGGTTCATCACCCGTGAGCAAGGCGCTGAGCGGCTGCTCAAAATAGTGGAGTTCCTCAATAAAGCCGATAGCTATCATGGCATCTGGGCACATTGGATGGACGGGGCTACCGGAAAGACCATTCCTTTCAGCAGGAAAGACGATGGAGCTGATTTGGTGGAATCTGCCTTTATGTTCGAAGGACTGCTGGCGGCACACCAGTATTTCACTCACGATAATCCGACAGAGAATCGGATACGAGGGCTGATCAATACCCTGTGGCATCAGGCAGAGTGGGACTGGTTCACCCGTGGAGGTGAAGATGTGCTTTATTGGCATTGGTCACCCAATAACGGATGGGCGATGAACCATCAGCTGAAAGGGCAGAACGAGTGCCATATCACTTATATTCTGGCGGCTTCTTCGCCTACTTATCCGATTCGTGAATCGGTGTATCATAAGGGGTGGGCCAACTCTATTACATTCAAGAACGGAAAAGAATATTACGGCATCCGCTTGCCCCTGGGCACCGACTTTGGCGGCCCTCTCTTCTTTACACATTATTCCTATCTCGGCCTCGATCCGCGCGGACTCAAAGACAGTTATGCCGACTACGGTGAGCAGATGAAAGCACATACCCTGATCAACCGTGCTTATTGCATCGATAATCCGAAGAAGTATAAAGGATACGGCCGCAAATGCTGGGGACTGACAGCGAGCGACAATCATCAGGGTTACTCGGCACATTGCCCGCAGAACGACTTGGGAGTGATTACCCCGACCGCAGCCATCTCTTCCATTCCTTATACTCCGGAACATTCTCTGGAGGCTATGCGTTATTTCTACGAAGAATTGGGCGACCGCCTGTGGGGAGAATATGGCTTTAAGGATGCCTTCAACCTGACAGAAAACTGGTTTGCTTCCTCTTATCTCGCCATCGATCAGGGACCGATTATTGTGATGATTGAAAACTATCGCTCAGGCTTGATATGGAAACTCTTCATGAGTCATCCCGATGTACAGAGAGGATTGAAGAGACTGGGGTTCGGCTCAGAAGAATAAGATATACCATAGATTACAACCATGAAACAACTATTCCTTCTTTTACTCGCTTTGGGGTCTCCCACCCTTGCCCTTGCGCAAGACATGCGGCAAGATACTTATTGCAACCCGCTGAACATAGATTATACCTATATGATCTATAACTCCGACAAGGACATTTCCTACCGCTCGGGTGCCGATCCGGCAGTGGTCAGGTTCCGTGGAGAGTATTATATGTTCGTCACCCGTTCCAATGGATACTGGCACTCTAAAGATCTGCTGGACTGGGATTTTATCGCTCCCAAAGACTGGTATCCGCAGGGGAGCAACGCTCCGGCCGCGCATAACTATAAAGACTCAGTGCTTTATGTCACCGGTGATCCTTCGGGTTCTATGAGTATTCTCTATTCCGACAATCCGAAGAGCGGCGAATGGAAAGCTACACCCGCCATCCTTCATAATCTGCAGGACCCCGATCTTTTTATCGACGACGATGGCAAAGCCTATATGTTCTGGGGTTCGTCCAATGTTTATCCCATCCGGGGTATGGAACTGGATAAGAATCACCGGTTCCTTCCGAAAGGAGAAGTGAAGGAGCTTTTCAATCTCGACATGCCGCGCCACGGCTGGGAACGTTTCGGTGAGAATCATAGCGATACCGTTTTAGGAGGATATATCGAAGGCCCGTGGATGACCAAGCACAACGGGAAGTATTATATGCAGTATGGTGCTCCCGGTACCGAATTCAATGTCTATGCCGACGGTGTTTATGTAGCCGATTATCCGATGGGGCCTTACACCTATCAGAAGCACAATCCCGTGTCATACAAACCGGGGGGATATATGAACGGAGCCGGACACGGCAGTACGGTTCAGGGGCCCGGCGGAGAGTATTGGCATTTTGCTTCGATGGCTCTTTCCATCAACGTCAACTGGGAACGCCGGCTCTGCATGTTTCCTGCCGGATTCGATAAAGACGGTATTATGTACGTGGACACCCGCTTCGGCGATTATCCCCGCTATGCTCCGGCCGTACCCGGCAAGAAGGGGCAGTTCCGTGGATGGATGCTCCTTTCTTATCGCAAACCGGTGACAGCATCTACTGCGAAAGGTGAGTTCGGACCGGATGTATTGACGGATGAAAGAACCAAGTCTTTCTGGCTGGCGGAAGCAAATGATGAACGTCAGTGGGTACTGATCGACCTGGAGAAACCTGCCCGTGTCTGTGCCGTACAGGTGAATTATCACGACTATCGGAGTAATCTATACGGTCGGATTCCCGGATTGCGTCACCGCTATGTGATTGAGGGCTCTTCCGACGGGGAGACCTGGAATACACTGGTCGATCGCCGCAGCAGCTATAAGGATACGCCGAATGACTATGTAGAACTTGAAGTCCCGACTACCGCACGCTATATCCGCTATAAGAATATAGACGTACCTACTCCGAATCTGGCTATTTCTGAACTGCGTGTATTCGGACTTGGGTTCGGCAAGGCTCCCCGGCCACCTCAAAAGCTGGCTCTGGATCGGCACACCGACCGTCGTGATGTTACCGTTCGCTGGGAGCCGGTGAAAGGGGCTCAGGGATACAACGTCCTGTGGGGGATCGCCCCTGATAAGTTATACAGTTCGTGGATGGTGTACGGTGGCAATGAGTTGGAGATGAAATCGCTGACTATCGATCAGGATTATTATTTTGCTGTGGAAGCCTTTAACGAAAATGGTGTATCTTTACCTTCCGAAACTAAATATGTAGAATAATACCGAATAACCATGAAACAGTTTGTCCTTTTCTTTATCAGTCTCTTTCTTTTGGGCGTGGGTGCCCGTTCGCAAGAGATGTATCAAAAGAAAGTTTTTATCTCTTCCCGGGGTGATTCTCTCAATTACCGTCTACTTCGTCCGGAGGTGGAAAAGACGGGACTGCAATATCCTTTGGTACTCTTTCTGCACGGTGCCGGTGAGCGGGGGAGTGATAACGAGAAGCAGTTGACACATGGTGGTCAGATGTTTCTCAATCCGGTGAACCGGGAGAAGTATCCGGCATTTGTCCTTGTACCTCAATGTCCCGAAAAAGACTATTGGGCGTATACCTCCCGTCCCTCTTCCTTTATTCCTTCGGAGATGCCGGTAGGACAAGAGATCACTCCTGTACTGCGTGCAGTAAAAGAGTTGTTGGATACCTATCTTGATTTGCCTCAGGTGGATCGTAACCGTATCTATGTGGTCGGTCTTTCTATGGGAGGCATGGCGACGTACGATCTTGCTGTCCGTTTTCCCGATACGTTTGCTGCTGCCGTTCCCATCTGCGGGACCGTGAATCCGGTGCGTCTGGCCGATGCAGCAAATGTTCGTTTCCGTATTTTTCACGGTGATGCCGACAATGTAGTGCCTGTAGAAGGCTCGCGTGGGGCTTATAAAGCGTTGAAGAACTTGGGAGCGGAAGTGGAATATATTGAGTTTCCCGGTTGTAATCATGGAAGCTGGAATCCGGCTTTCAACTATCCCGGATTCATGGAGTGGGTCTTTGCTCAGCGTAAGAGATAAAGAACTTTATAGTTAAGTATACTATTTAAAGAGGAAGTCAAAATTCGTATTCACCACAGATAACACAGATTTGCACAGATAAATATTATTGATTGTCAGTAGATTAAAAATCGTTTTGTGTAAATCTGTGCGATCTGTGGTGAACTATGATACACTCTCTTTGAGGTAATGGTTATTCATCGTCCGCAAGAACTATTTGTCTTCCTTTTCTTTGGGAGAGGACAGGGAAGAAGTCTTCTCTTCATAGTCCCCGTTTGCTTTAATCAGTTCTATCAGCTTTTCTACGGCTTCTTCTTCCGGAATATTCTTTTCAATGCATTCCTTCTGTTTATAAAGACTGATTTTGCCACGTCCGGCTCCTACATAACCGTAGTCGGCGTCTGCCATTTCGCCCGGTCCGTTGACAATGCATCCCATGATGCCTATCTTGAGCCCCTTCAAGTGCGAGGTGGCTTCTTTGACGCGGGCAATCGTACTTTGCAGGTTGAACAGTGTTCGTCCGCATCCCGGGCAAGAAATATATTCAGTCTTGCTGGTGCGGATACGTCCTGCCTGCAGAATTCCGAAAGCAGTGGCATCAATCACTGCATGGCTCAGTTTGCCTTGGTTGAAGAGATAAATTCCGTCACACAATCCGTCAAAGATCAAGGCTCCCATATCCGCACCGGCTTTGACCTGCAAGTCTTCAGCTGTATCTTCGGCATAGTGTTGGAAGAAGATAACCGGATTCTGTAATCCCTCCACCGCCAGTTGATGTGCCAGGGCACGATGTTCGCCTACACGGTTCGGGTGGTTGCTTTGTGAGACAACGACTGCTTCGGGGTGTTGCTTCAGGCATGCGACAACTTCCCGGGTAAGCGCCATGTAAGGGGTAAAGAGGAATTTCAGTTCGGCTGCGCATGTTTCCATTAACTCCAATTGTGCATAATTGAAGGCAGGCCACGTGTCAGGTTCTCCTTTCCATACGTCGGCATCGAGGATGTATTGAACTCCGGGTTCTGTCTGTTCGGGTAAAGCACGTCCGGCATAAATGTAATCCGGTGTAAATTGCGGATGGGTCTCCATACGTCCGTCCATGCGGTCGGCAAGTACCACGGGCAGATGGTCTCCGCCGATATTGCGTACCGGCCGTGTTTTACGGCGTACCGGAGAAAGGTAGTTGAAATCCGGAGCTTCCATGCCGGGAATGTACGGATGGTTCCGGCGACTTGTAATATAGTCCACCAACTTGCGTGCCACGGGAATCTCAGCTTCCGGTTCTTCACTCAGCGAGACACGGATCGTATCGCCCAGCCCGTCAGCCAACAATGCGCCGATGCCCAAAGCCGATTTGATACGTCCGTCTTCTCCGTCGCCGGCTTCCGTAACACCTAAGTGGAGAGGGAATGACATGCCTTCCTGTTCCATCACTGATACCAACAGGCGTACGGTCTTTACCATTACCACCGTGTTGGATGCTTTGATTGAGATGACGACATCCGTAAACTTCTCGTCTACGCAGATGCGCAGGAATTCCATGCATGACTCTACCATACCTTCCGGCGTGTCACCGTAGCGTGACATGATGCGATCGGACAGTGAGCCGTGGTTCACCCCGATACGGACGGCTGTATGATTCTCTTTACAGATATTCAGGAAGGGGACGAAGCGGTCACGTATCTTTTGCAGTTCGGCGGCATATTCCTCGTCGGTATATTCCAGTTGTTTGAAAGTGCGTCCGGGATCTACGTAGTTGCCGGGATTGATGCGCACTTTCTCGGCATATTGTGCCGCTACATCGGCTACTTTCGGGCTGAAGTGTACATCGGCCACAAGCGGAACCATATAGCCGGTACTGCGCAGGCCGATATTGATGTTCATCAGGTTTTCGGCCTCTTTCACCCCCTGTGTAGTGAGACGGACATATTCTCCGCCGGCATCTACAATGCGCTTTGCCTGGGCCACACAAGCCTCGGTGTCTTGTGTGGGGGTATTTGTCATCGACTGGATACGGATAGGATTGGGGCCGCCCAACGGAACGGCCCCAATATTCACTTCCGAAGTTTCCCGTCGGGAGTAGTTGAATAAATCCATCTTTTTAGTTTGTTTTAAACTCGTACTTAATTTCTTTCAGTTCTTCGTTAGCCTTTACGATTTTCTTTTTCAGTCCTTCTTTATAGGCTATGAATTTTGTTTCGAGTTCTTTATCTTCCAATGAAAGCATTTGTACGGCAAGGATGGCGGCGTTCAGTGCGCCATTGATACCCACAGTCGCTACAGGAATCCCCGGAGGCATCTGTACGATCGCCAGAAGGGCGTCCATTCCGTCAAGAGACGATTTGATGGGTACACCGATGACCGGAAGCGGGGTCGATGCGGCAATCACGCCCGGCAGATGGGCAGCCATACCGGCAGCAGCGATAATTACTTTAATGCCGCGTGAGCGGGCATTCTTGGCAAACTCTTCCACAGCCTCGGGAGTGCGGTGAGCCGAGAGGGCGTTCATTTCGAACGGTACATGGAGATCGTTGAGCAACTGTGCGGCCTTTTCCATGACAGGAAGGTCGGAAGTGCTACCCATGATAATGCTTACGATTGGAGTCATATTTATTCTACTTTTGAGATTGATTGATAACGAGATGGAATGAATCAACTTCACCACAGATTACACAGATTCTCATAGATTAATGATTTACTTTATCGATAATATGATTAAAAGTTCTGTGAGAATCTGTGTAATCTGTGGTGAGACCATTCAAGACTAAGCAAGTGGTAATGAATGAATCGGGAAAGCCTTTATGCATTTACCACTGCTTTGTATCCTTCGGCATCCAGCAAGTTGTCAAGGTCTGCTGCATTGGCAGGTTTCATTTTGATGAGCCAGCCTTCGCCATACGGATCTTTATTCACTAATTCCGGATTCTCTTCCAGTGCCGGGTTTTGTTCTACCACTTCACCGGCTACGGGCAGGAAGAGGTCAGAGATTGTTTTAACTACTTCGATCGTACCGAACACTTCTCCCGCTTCCAGTGTTTCGCCTTCAGTAGGAATATCGACAAATACGATGTCGCCCAGTTGCTCCTGAGCGTAGTCGGTGATACCTACATAAGCTACATCGCCTTCGAGGCGGATCCATTCGTGTTCGTTAGTGTACTTTACATTCTGTGGGAAGTTCATAATGATTAGTTTTTAGGATTGATACTATGTTTAAAATAAAAATATACGGAACAAAACATTGCTGAGCGGATGGAGCACCAGCAGTGAGCAGACGAAACCGACGGTAAAGCCGGCAAGTACTTCGCCGAGGGTGTGATGTTGCAGGATGATGCGTGCCGAACCCAATATCCCCGCCACGAGGATGAAGAGGCATAGCCACCACACCGGATTATAACTGAACAGCGCGCTGAACGAAACCAGTCCGCCCACGATGCCGCCCATACCTGCCATGTGTTCGCTCAGTTTCCACTTCAGATTGACAATGATGCAGATGACCAGCACCACCAGTGAAGCCAGTATAATGCCCGTCATGTACCAGGGAATGTTCAGCTTGTGCATCATCATCAGGCAGAATACGTACGAGATGATGGTAAGCAGGATCGGTACATAGCGTTTCTTACGGTCGCTCAGGTCCTGGCGGGCAAAGCCATTCACTTTGCGGAACAGGAAGATGGTCATGGTGGGCATCAGGATGGTGAAGCAGTAGACAATTCCCAATACGATGAGCTTGTACTGCAACGGCATGATGCGTAGGTAAGAGAACAGGAACAATACCAGAAAAGCCAGGAAGGGGATAGAGAATGGAGTCAGTATTCCCGAAATGATTCTGGCTGTACGGATCAGTGTCCTGTCAGCTATGATATGTTGCTCTATCTTCTCTTCTTCAGCCATTTTGTTTGTTTCTTTTATTATGCTTTTTTATTTTCTCAGTCTTGCCACCGGAATGTTGAGTTGCTGGCGGTACTTGGCCACCGTGCGGCGTGCGATGGGATATCCTTTCTCTTTCAGTATTTCGGCCAGTTCGTCATCGGTCAGCGGTTTCTTTTTGTCCTCGCTGTCGATGCATTCTTTCAGTATCTTCCGTATCTCGCGTACCGACATCTCTTCACCGTCTTCGGTGGTGTATCCGTCGCTGAAGAAGAACTTCAGGGGATAAATGCCGTAATTCGTTTGCACGTATTTGCTGTTGCTGACGCGTGAGATGGTCGAGATGTCCAGCCCGGTGCGTTCCGCCACGTCCTTCAGGATCATCGGGCGGAGCAATGACTCGTCGCCTTCGAGGAAGAAAGGGCGTTGCAGGTCGATGATGGCCTGCATGGTGGTCATCAATGTATTCTGGCGTTGCTTCACGGCGTCGATGAAGCCTTGTGCGGCGTCCATCTTCTGCTTGAGGAACATCATGGCCTCTTTCGATTCTTTCGATTGGTTGGCCTTGTTCTTCGTATGTTCCTCTACCATCTCCGTGAAGTCGCGGCTCATGCGCAGCTCCGGCAGATTGCGGTTGTTGAGGCTGATGTTGATGGTTCCGTCATCGTAGGTGTCTACTATGAAATCGGGGACGATCTGTTGCAGGTTCCGTCCGATGGCTTCACCCAGCGATGCGCCCGGACGGGGGTTGAGCTTGGTGATCTCTTCAAGTGCCTTATAGAAGTGTTCTTCGTTCAGTCCCAGCTTTTTGATGATCTTTTCCCAATGCTTGCGGGTGAACTCTTCGTAACATTCACTGATGATTTCTTCTTCCGTCTCCAGCAGAGGATCTGTGCAGTGGGACTGTTTTTTGCGGCGGATCTGTATCAGCAGGCATTCCTGCAGGCTGCGTGCGCCCAGTCCGGGAGGGTCGAAATCTTGTACGATTCTCAGGGCTTCCTCCAGTTCCTCTTCCGTAGCGTTGATACCGGCGTAGATGGCCAGTTCGTCACCGATGCTTTCGAGGGATTTGCGGAGCAGGCCGTCGTCGTCCAGCGAACCGATCAGGTATTCCGCCAGTTCGCGTTGATGTTCGGTCAGGTTGCGTTCGCCGAGCTGTTCTCTCAGGATTTCGTAGAATGACGTTGCGTCCGAAAACGGAATCTCTTCTGCCTGCTCGCCTTTGGAGCGGTTGTTTTCCTGAAGTTTATAGTCGGGGATGTCGTCTTCGTTCAGATAGTCGCTCAGCGAGTCATAGTCCGTATCGCCTTCCGTCTCTCCTTCGGAGGTTTCGGCAGGAGTGGTCTCGTCGGAGGTGCTTTCTTCTTTGCCTTCTTCAAGGGCGGGATTCTCCAGCAGTTCGGCATGTACACGGTCTTCCAGTTCCACAGCCGGTAGCTCCAGTAGTTTCACTACCAGAATCTGCTGCGGTGAGAGCGTTTGTATCTGCTGCTGCGCCTGCGATTGTATCTGACGGGAACCTTGTGCCATACGTTTAATGCTTTACAGTTTTTGTTTCTCGCTACAAAAGTAATGAATTGTTCGATATAGCGAAATGATTTATCCGATAAAAGGAGTTAAAGGAAAAACCGGAGGGAGCGGGGAAGACATGGAGGGGGTGTTCCGGAAAGATATTCCCGGCCTCTTCCATGGCGGGACGGTTATTGCTCTGCTGTGAATCTTATTTGCTTTATCTCCTTTGTCAATTCATCCTTTGTTCCTATCTTTGCCATCATAACTTTAATATATACCATTATGTTCAGCAAAGAGACATATACGCAGCGCAGAGCCCTGCTGAAAAAAACATTAGGCTCCGGAGTACTGTTGTTTCTGGGAAACGACGAGTGTGGATTGAACTACGAGGACAATACGTTCCGCTATCGTCAGGATTCTACCTTTCTCTACTACTTCGGCCTTTCGTTTGCCGGGCTTTCGGCTATAATCGACATTGATGAAGATAAGGAAATTATATTCGGTGATGAACTGACCATCGATCATATCGTATGGATGGGGACTCAGCCCACACTGAAGGAAAAGAGTGAGCGGGTGGGAGTGGACATCACCATGCCTTCGGCCGACATTGTGAGCTATCTGCACAAGGCGGTACAGAAGGGACAGGCCATCCATTACCTGCCGCCCTACCGTGCAGAGCATAAACTGAAGTTGATGGACTGGCTGGGAGTGCCTCCCGCGCGTCAGGAGGGTTCGGTGCCGTTTATCCGTGCGGTGATCGCGCAGCGTAACTACAAGTCGGCCGAGGAGATTGTCGAAATCGAGAAGGCCTGCGACATTACGGCGGATATGCACATTACGGCCATGAAGATCCTGCGTCCCGGGATGCGCGAGTGGGAAGTATCGGCAGCCATGGAAGCCGTGGCGTATGCCGCAGGGGGTGACCTTTCGTTTGCTACCATCGCTACGGTGAACGGACAGACGCTCCACAACCATTATCATGGCAATATCGTCAAGCCGGGCGATCTGTTCCTGATCGATGCCGGCGCAGAAACGGAGATGGGTTATGCAGGCGATATGTCGTCTACCGTTCCTGCCGATAAAAAGTTTACCCGGCGCCAGCGCGAGGTTTACGAGATACAGAACGCCATGCACCTGGAGTCGGTGAAAGCGCTTCGTCCGGGTATTCCTTATATGGATGTATACGACTTGTCGGCACGTGTGATGGTCGAAGGTTTGAAAGGACTCGGGCTGATGAAGGGAAATGCCGAAGACGCTGTGCGCGAGGGTGCACATGCTTTGTTCTATCCTCACGGGCTGGGACACATGATGGGGCTCGACGTGCATGACATGGAGAATCTGGGTGAACTCTGGGTGGGCTATAACGGACAGCCCAAGAGCACGCAGTTCGGCCGTAAGTCGCAGCGTCTGGCCATTCCGTTGGAGCCGGGTTTTGTACATACCGTGGAGCCGGGCATCTACTTTATTCCCGAACTGATAGATCTCTGGAAGGGCCAGAAGAAGTTCACCGACTTTATCAATTACGATAAAGTGGAGACTTACAAAGACTTCGGAGGCATCCGCAATGAGGAGGATTATCTGATAACCGAGACAGGTGCCCGCCGCTTAGGAAAGAAGATTCCGCTGACACCGGACGAGGTGGAAGCGTTAAGATAGTTTTTTTTTTTTCATTAGTTGAAGTATTACTAAGATGTGAATCCAGGTAATACATATTAAGTTTTTATTATGTCCGGATAGTGATCCGGTCGATTTATTTTAAATTTTGTTAATATGGGATTGTCCGGATGTGAATCCGGGCAATCTTTTTTTTTATCGA
>OBWS01001200.1_pt1 | contig 12367 bp, 10 predicted proteins | sample 1495291 | NCBI WGS metagenome assembly OBWS01 (sample SAMEA2580090, study PRJEB22360) | human gut metagenome | biome: human gut; feature: human-associated habitat; material: faeces | place: Denmark | collected 2008/2010 | reverse complement strand
TTTTGCACCCTTGTTTGGACTGAAAGGCGATATGCCCAGCCACTGTGTTGGTTCGTTGCCGGAATTGTTCGACGGAAATCCACCTTTTAAAGGGCGTGGAGCAGTATCGTTTGCAATGAATGTGGCGGAGATTTTACGTATCTTGAAGCTGTTGTCTAAATATAATTTATAGGAGGAGGGACGAAGATGAAAGTTTTAATGTTTGGATGGGAGTTCCCCCCGCATATCTTAGGAGGTTTAGGAACTGCCAGCTATGGTTTGACAAAAGGTATGTCTCAACAAGAGGATATGGAGATTACATTTTGTATTCCCAAGCCTTGGGGTGACGAAGACCAGAGTTTTCTGAGAATAATCGGTATGAACAGTACACCGATTGTGTGGAGGGATGTAGATTGGGAATATGTCAAAGGGCGTGTAGGCTCTTACATGGATCCTCAATTATATTTTGACTTGCGCGATCATATTTATGCTGATTTCAATTATCTGAATGCAAATGATCTGGGATGCATTGAATTTTCAGGGCGTTATCCGGATAACTTACATGAGGAAATCAATAACTACTCAATTGTTGCAGGAGTTATAGCACGGCAACAGGAGTTTGAAATTATACACTCACATGACTGGTTGACTTATCCGGCCGGTATTCATGCAAAACAGGTATCGGGCAAACCATTGGTGATTCACGTACATGCTACTGACTTTGACCGTAGTCGTGGTAATGTGAACCCCACAGTTTATGCCATTGAGAAAAATGGTATGGATCATGCCGATCATATTATGTGTGTGAGTGAATTAACTCGTCAAACAGTAATCCATAAATATTTCCAGGATCCGAAGAAAGTATCAACTGTGCACAATGCAGTTTCTCCTCTTTCGCAAGAGATACAGGATATTGTACCTAATAAGAACCCGAAAGAAAAGGTAGTTACCTTCTTGGGACGTATTACAATGCAAAAAGGTCCTGAGTATTTTGTAGAGGCAGCTGCGATGGTATTGCAGCGTACGCGGAATGTACGTTTTGTGATGGCCGGTAGTGGTGATATGATGGATCAGATGATCCGTTTGGCAGCTGAAAGAGGCATTGCCGATCGTTTCCATTTTCCGGGATTTATGAAAGGGAAACAAGTATATGAAGTCTTGAAGGCCAGTGATGTATACATTATGCCTTCGGTATCCGAACCTTTTGGTATTTCTCCGTTGGAGGCTATGCAGTGTAGCGTACCAAGCATTATTTCCAAACAATCCGGTTGTGCCGAGATCTTGGAAAAATGTATCAAGACCGATTACTGGGATATCCACGCTATGGCAGATGCTATTTATTCTATCTGTACCTATCCGGCTATGTACGAGTATCTCCGTGATGAAGGTAAGAAAGAGGTGGACGAAATAAAGTGGGAGAACGTAGGCTACAAGGTTCGCGGCATCTACGACGAGGTTATAAAAAATTATGGAAAACAATAAAACAATATAGATATGAGAACAATCTGTCTTTATTTTGAGATACATCAAATTATTCATCTGAAACGTTACCGCTTCTTCGACATTGGTGCCGACCATTATTACTATGATGATTATGCCAATGAGACAGGTATTAATGAGGTTGCCGAACGTTCTTATATTCCGGCTCTCAATACATTGATTGAAATGGTGAAGAATTCCGGAGGAGCATTTAGAGTAGCCCTTTCTATTTCGGGAGTAGCATTGGAACAGCTCGAAATTCATGCACCTGCCGTAATTGACCTGTTACATATATTAAACGATACGGGTTGCTGTGAATTCCTGGCAGAGCCATACTCTCATGGCTTATCATCATTGGCCAATGAAGACTGTTTCCGTGAAGAGGTAATGCGTCAGAGCGAAAAGATGAAACAGATGTTTGGTAAAGCTCCGAAAGTGTTCCGTAACTCCAGTTTGATTTATTCGGATGAAATAGGTGCTACGGTGGCTAGCATGGGTTTCAAGGGCATGCTGACCGAAGGTGCTAAACACGTTTTGGGTTGGAAGAGTCCGCATTACGTGTATCATTGCAATCAGGCTCCCAGTCTGAAATTGTTATTAAGAGACTTCAAGTTATCGGATGATATCAGTTTGCGTTTCTCTAACTCTGATTGGAGTGAGTATCCTTTATTTGCCGATAAGTTTATCGGTTGGATTGATGCTTTACCACAAGAAGAACAAGTGATCAATATCTTTATGGAACTGAAAGCATTGGGTATGGCGCAGCCATTATCGTCCAATATTTTGGAGTTCCTGAAAGCACTTCCTTATTGTGCAAAAGAAAAGGGCATTACTTTCTCTACCCCATCGGAGATTATTTCAAAATTGAAATCTGTTTCCCAATTGGATGTACCATATCCAATGTCGTGGGTAGACGAAGAAAGAGATACGAGCAGCTGGCTGGGTAATGTTTTGCAGCGTGAAGCTTTCAGCAAATTATACAGTGTGGCTGAACGTGTACACCTTTGCGATGATCGTCGTATCAAGCAGGATTGGGATTATCTGCAAGCCAGCAATAACTTCCGTTTTATGACGACCAAGAATACCGGTGTGTGGCTGAATCGTGGTATTTATGATTCTCCTTATGATGCCTTTACTAACTATATGAATATCTTGGGGGATTTCATTAAACGTGTAAATTCTCTCTATCCTGAGGATATCGATAATGAAGAGTTGAATTCATTGTTGACAACTATCAAGAACCAGGGAGAAGAGATCGCCGAATTACATAAGGAGGTTGATAGGTTGCAGGCAAAAGCGGAAAAGGCTGCAAAAACAGTAAAGGCCGAACCCAAAGCTGCACCTAAAAAGGCCGCTGCGAAGAAACCTGCTGCAAAGAAAGCAACGGCAAAAAAAGAAGATTAATATGATTCAAGAACATGCTTTAGCGTAAACTAAAGCGGTGGAAAGGGGCTGTCCAAAAAAGTTGGATAGCCCCTTACTGTTATTTACAGTTTAAAAGTAAAAGGCATAAAATGACCCTTATCTCTTGATAAGAAGGGTAATAGTCCAAATTTTTTAAATGATATTTCTTTGTAGATTTACAAGCAGTGAGTTGAAAAGGTAAGGAGCAGACTTTGGAGACAACCTCTTTCTATTTTATGGAGAAAGAGGCGTCTCTGCTTTAGTTTGCCACATCTTGTTATTTTTTACATAAAACATAAGGAGAATGAGACCATAAAAATTAAGGCGATGTAAATAAAGAATCATTTACATCGCCTTAATTGTATTATATACTGAGAATATTTTGTTACTGCTTACCGTTGAAGTTGGTATAAGTTACTTCTAACTTCAGTTTCGTACCGTCCGGACCACCTTCCAGTTTTACGTATCCCGGTTGTAGATCGTGCTGGATGCTGATCATATTCTTATTGGAAGAGCTATCATACTGTACCAGTACCGGGATAAGTACCACTTTATTCCAATCCGGATTTGCTGCTTCCCAAGCTGCTTCGTTCCAACTGTCTCCTGCTTTTTTCTTGGCTTCCTGCTTTTCGTTGACGCATGCATTAATCAAGCGAGTCAAGTTGGTAAACACATACTGATTGGTTGTAGGTTTATTGGAAATAGTAGCATTGTGTACGGCCAGATAAGAAGTGATGTTATCTGTAAGTTTGTTCTCTTCGAAGAAACTTTGCCGTTCTTTCTCACGTAAAAGTAACACATATGTAGGTGCTTTCATACTAAATTTCCCATTGTCCGGTTGGTTGTAGCTATTGAAAGTCAGTTTCACTGCATTAATGGTGTCATGGCTTAATTCTTCATAAATCTTATTGATCGGCAATGTAGCTTGTGTGAAGATACCGGCCGGAGACTTCAAATAAGTACAGTCTGTCTTTTTAGCGATTTCGTTTAGCTTTTCAGAATTAACAAACTTATTGGCTTGAATTACTTCCTTAGTTGTAGCGAAAGTACGGGTTGTATAGTATAAAGAGTCAGCACCATTTTTTTTCTTCAGATTATTTCCCAAGCTGTCTTTTTCGTGGCATCGGATTACAACATTCAGGTTGATCTGGTCAACATAAAGAATCGTTCCGTTACCATAGTCATTCTTGGCATAAATACCTTTGAATACGTTATTAATAAATGCTTCCGAAGTTTTAAAATATTCAGGGTGATCTCTGTTCAAACGATAGATACGTTTACCTAGTTTGGTGATCTCTTCAGAAGTTAGACGGACATTAGGATAAAAGTCATCTGAGTTTCTGATGGAATCGCTGAGTGATTGGTCAACAGCTGTGTAGGCTTTTCGTGCGAGTAAGTTGTTGGGATTGTAATACTTCAATGGATCGATGTCTGTATAATAGTTCTGGGTCAAGTTTTCGTCCAGTTCATAAACAGTCATTCGGCATGGATTGATAGAGTCTCCAAAATAACTTTTATAGTATAAGATCAATTCAGCGGTGTGAATAGAGTCTCCTGCCATTACCCCTTTGGGATTAGTTTCCGGATCGTAGACCGAAGGAAAAGAAATTCCATCCGGACTATTCAACTGTGCGAGGAAACTGGCTTCGTATTCTCCGAATTCTTTATCAGTGAATTTTCCCACATAACCTACGCTGGTTTTGGCAAAAACAGGACCTGATAGGTCGGAATTCGTAGTTAACTCGTAAGTCGTATATCTTCCATTGATATTTTGGTCGCTATCCGGAAGCATATCCCATCCGATAGTACCTGTATTATCATCGCATCCGAAGAAAGTCAAGGCAAGCAGTGCTACCCATACATATTTTGCTTTCATGATCGTCGTATCTAGGTTCTTATTTATTTTTGTTCAGCTTCCCACACTTGATCGTAGAAACTGTTGCAAGCATCTGCAAGAGCATCGGGAGCTTGATAGTCAAGAACCAATTTGCCCGATTGACGCGCGTAGTTCATGACATCTTCATTTACATGTTCACTATTCTGTACTATTCCGTCCGAGTAATCGACAGCTAATTTGCAAAGTGTAGCATAATCTACCGGATCTTTCAGGGTAGCTACATCTTTTTTATTAATACCCTTTAGCATCAGTTTGCTTGCAAAGTCATTGTTGAATGTACCTTTGAAATCATCTTCGTATACGGAGAATACTACTTTTGCATCGCGGAACGAAGGTTCGTCTTTATACGCTTTCTTTATATACAAAGGGGCTAATGCCGTCATCCAGCCATGACAGTGAATAACGTCCGGACACCAACGCAATTTCTTTACCGTTTCCAGCACTCCTCTGGCATAGAAGATAGCCCGGCTATCATTATCATCGTATTCAACCCCGTTTTCATCAGCTGTCTGCAGCCGGTTCTGAAAATAATCATCGTTATCGATGAAATAAACCTGCATACGTGCTGACTGGATAGAAGCTACTTTGATAATAAGTGGATGGTCGGTGTCGTCGATGATCAGGTTCATGCCGGAAAGACGTATCACTTCGTGCAATTGATTTCTGCGTTCGTTGATATTCCCCCATTTGGGCATAAATGTTCTGATTTCTCTGCCTTTTTCCTGGATAGCTTGTGGTAGATGTCTGCCTATATTGGCCATCTCGGATTCTGAAACGTAAGGAGTAATCTCTTGTGTAATAAATAAAACCTTGTTAGCCTTTGTCATAATAACAATCGTTCTCGTAAATATTCTGCAAAGATATAAAAAAAAACGGGCATTAAAGCAAGTTCTCTGGCGGTATAATTCCTTATGAATTGTTAAGTGCTTGTTTTTCAGTGATAAACCGTCCTGTTGCTTAGGACTCTCCTTCGTCTTCTTTTGCATTAATTTACGATATTTCTTCTTTATATGGTAAATTATGGTTTATTTTGCACCGTTTTTCAAACAACTAAGAATCATAAACCAATTAAAATGAAAGTAATACATACGATCAAGGACTTGCAGGCTGAACTTTCGGTTTTGAAAGCCCAGGGTAAAAAGGTTGGTGCCTACTATGGGTGCTTTGCATGCAGGGCACGCATCTCTTGTAAAGCGTAGTGTAAACGAGAATGAAGTAACGGTGGTAAGTGTTTTTGTGAACCCTACCCAGTTTAATGATAAAAATGATCTTGTTAAGTATCCTCGCACACTGGATGCCGATTGTAAATTGCTCGAGGCTTGTGGAGCGACTTATGCTTTTGCTCCTTCGGTGGAAGAGATGTATCCGGAACCGGATACCCGCCAATTCAGTTATGCTCCTTTGGATACTGTAATGGAGGGGGCTTTCCGTCCGGGACACTTTAATGGAGTATGCCAGATAGTAAGTAAACTGTTCGAAGCGGTGAAACCACATCGTGCATACTTTGGTGAGAAAGATTTTCAGCAATTGGCTATCATCCGTGAGATGGTTCGTCAGATGCAGTTTGATCTTGAAATAGTAGGTTGTCCTATTGTTCGTGAAGAAGATGGTTTGGCTCTGAGCAGCCGGAATGCGCGTCTGTCGGCAGAAGAACGTGAAAATGCATTAAAAATATCTCAGACCTTATTTAAAAGTCGTACCTTTGCAGCCACTCACACAGTGAGTGAAACGCTGAAGTTTGTGGAAGATGCTATTGCTGCTGTTCCGGGATTGCGTCTGGAATATTTTGAGATAGTAGACGGAAACACTTTGCAGAAGGTTGATAATTGGAACCAAACATCGTATGTAGTGGGCTGTATAACAGTGTTCTGCGGTGATGTCAGACTGATTGATAATATTAAATACAAAGAATCTTAAACTTAAAAAAGACGAACCCCTTATGATGATTGAAGTGTTGAAGTCAAAAATTCATTGTGCCCGTGTCACGGAAGCCAATCTGAATTATATGGGTAGTATTACGATTGATGAGAATCTATTGGATGCAGCTAATATGATTGCCGGTGAGAAGGTGTACATTGCCGACAATAATAATGGCGAGCGTTTTGAGACCTACATTATCAAAGGTGAACGCGGATCAGGTAAAATCTGCTTGAATGGCGCTGCGGCCCGTAAAGTACAACCGGATGATATTGTGATCATTATGTCGTATGCGTTGATGGATTTTGAGGAAGCTAAGTCGTTTAAGCCGACTGTTATTTTTCCGGATCCGGCTACAAATAGTGTAGTGAAGTAAGAAATCGTTCAATTGTGGAATATGAAAATCCCTGCTAATTATCCAATTTAGCAGGGATTTTTTATTAGGATCGATTATTGTGAATATCCGGTCCGGAGAATAAATTGTTAGGAGGGTGTCCATAACTCACCACATACTCTGTGGTGAATACGAGTTTTGAACATCCCCCCGACTTTATACTTCTACTTGGAACTCAATTGTTCGTTCATTGCTGCTGCGGCACGGCGTCCGTCTCCCATGGCAAGGATGACAGTAGCTCCTCCGCGTACAATATCTCCTCCCGCATAAATAGTGGGAATAGACGATTGCATCTGATCGTTAACAGTGATTGTTCCTTTACGGCCCAATTCCAGACCTTTGATAGAACTGGGGACGATAGGATTGGGAGATACCCCGACACTGACAATGGCGAGATCGATATCAACGGTTTCTGTTGCTCCTGGGATGGGGACGGGGCTACGTCGTCCGGAGGCATCCGGTTCACCCAATTCCATCTTTTGCAAGATTACTTGTTTGACACGTCCTTGCTCGTCTGCCAGATATTCGATTGGGTTGTGTAAGGTCAGGAACTCTATACCTTCTTCTTTGGCATGTTTCACTTCTTCCAGACGTGCTGGCATTTCTTCTTCTGAACGGCGATAGATGATCATAGCCCGTTCGGCTCCAAGACGTTTGGCTGTACGGACAGAGTCCATGGCAGTGTTGCCGCCACCAATCACAGCTACGTTCTTTCCGAAGGCTACCGGAGTATCGGAATCGGGACTGGCTGCATCCATCAGATTTACACGAGTCAGATATTCGTTGGAAGACATGATGTTGATCGAGTTCTCACCCGGGATGTTCATAAAGTTGGGAAGTCCGGCTCCTGAGGCTACAAAAATTCCCTTAAAACCTTCTTCTTCCAACTGTTCTACGCTGATCGTTTTCCCTACAATGCAGTCTTTGATGAATGTAACTCCCATTTTGGCAAGGTTCTCAATCTCGACGTCTACTATTTTGTTGGGTAGACGGAATTCGGGAATACCATATTTCAGTACACCGCCAATTTCATGTAGCGCCTCGAATACCGTTACATCATATCCATATTTGGCCATATCCCCTGCAAAGGATAGTCCGGCAGGACCGGAACCGATAACAGCCACTTTGATACCGTTTTTCTCGCCTACTTCAGGTACGGAGATTTGTCCGCTTTCTCGTTCGTAGTCGGCAGCAAATCTTTCCAGGTGACCAATGGCTACGGCTTCTTTGCCCATTTTCAGATGGATACATTTTGATTCGCATTGTTTTTCCTGCGGACATACACGACCGCATACGGCAGGCAGGGCACTGGTCTCTTTCAGTGTTTTGGCTGCTTCAAGGAATTCTCCACGTTCTATGTTCTTGATGAAACGGGGAATGTCGATGCCTACCGGGCAACCTGTCATGCAGCCTGGGTTGGCACAATCCAGACAGCGCTGTGCCTCCGTAACTGCCTGCTCTTTAGTCAGCCCTTGATTGACTTCTTCTTTACGGCTGTGTGACCGGTACTCCGGATCGAGTTCGTTCATTTGGCAGCGTTCAATGTTCGCACGGTCTTTAGCTTTGATAGCTTTACGGAGTGCTTCGCGCCAAGGGGCTGTACGTCCGTTTTCGTCTATGACTTTGGTTGCTTCACATTCATCGAGTTTATGCAACTCTTCACGTTCGATGGTTTTGAAAGCTCCCATGCGCTTCAACATTTCATCGAAGTCCACTTGGTGACCGTCAAATTCCGGACCGTCGACACATACGAATTTGGTCTTTCCTCCGATAGTAATACGGCAGGCGCCGCACATTCCGGTGCCATCCACCATAATTGTATTTAATGATACTTCTGTCGGAATTTCATATTTCTTCGTCAGCAAACAAACAAATTTCATCATGATAGCCGGGCCGATAGCAAAACATTTGTTCACTTTCTCCCGTTTGATTACTTCTTCTACTCCTTCGGTAACCAAGCCTTTGCGACCATATGATCCGTCATCGGTCATTATGATCACTTCGTCCGAACTTTCACGCATTTCTTTTTCAAGAATGATCAGTTCTTTGCTACGTCCTGCCAGTACGGTGATCACACGGTTTCCGGCTGCCTTCAGGGCCTGTACGATGGGTAGCATCGGAGCTACACCTACGCCACCTCCGGCACATACTACTGTTCCGAAGTTTTCAATGTGGGTAGCTTGTCCCAATGGACCTACTACGTCGGTGATATAGTCTCCTTCGTTTAGTTCGCAAAGGCGGGTAGAAGAGAGCCCTACTTCCTGAACAACCAGGGTGATCGTTCCTGCCTTCGGGTCGGCGGCTGCAATGGTCAGTGGCATCCGTTCTCCCTTTTCACCGACACGCACAATCACGAAATGACCTGCTTTGCGTGATTTTGCTATCAACGGAGCTTCAATGACAAGTTTGAATACTTTCTCCGAAAAGTGTTCTTTGCTAATGATTTTGTTCATTATCTAATTAATTTGTTGGATTTATTACGTAATTGCTATCAGAATGTTCTTAGTGTGCAAAGATACTGCTAATTTGTAAAAAACAAAAGAAAAGCCATCCTTTTGAGGGGATGGCTTTATTATCAGTGTAAATCAGTTTGTTTTATTTTGTTCTGATTTTATATCCGGCCATTCCATAATAAAGAATGAAGAGGAAACATGGGAGACAAATCCAATAAGCATTTTGTGCTCCCGCTATGTCTTTTATGTATCCGAACAGAGTAGGGATGACAGCACCTCCGGCCATAGCCATAATCAACAGAGAAGAGCCGGCTTTGGTGAACTTACCTAAATCTGCCATGGCAAGTGGCCACAGTGCGGGCCACATCAGTGAGCAACCCAGTGCTATGAATGCAATGAAATAGATTGAGATGTCAGCCGGGGTGAGTACTACCAGAATTGAACCGGCAATGGCGAGGATTGAGCATATTTTTAATGCTGTAGCCTGATTGATGTATTTGGGTATAAAGATGATACCGCAGATATATCCGATCACGATACCGATCGGAGCAATCCAGGCATAAGCTGCGGCATTCTCCAAATGCAGGCTGTTGGCATAGTCAACGAGGGTTCCCAGTGAAACCGTTTCTACGCCTACGTAGAGGAAGAGGGCAAGACATCCCAGCAAAAGGTGCGGAAATTGCCATACTGAGGTTTTGCTGGCTGCATACGGACATGCCTCGGCACCTCCTTCACTGTCGTCCTCGCCGGCTGCTTTTACTTCAGGCAGCGGAGCCATCAGTGAGATGATGCCTAATATAATAAATGCTGCAATAATAACATAAAAGGGAGTGAATAAGTCCGATACGGTAATGTCGCTCACTTCCTTGCCTATCAGGAAAGCGAGGAACAAAGGAGGAATTGGCCATGCTAACTTATTACAGATGCCCATGATGCTGATACGTTTGGCTGCACTGTCCAATGGGCCGAGAATAGTAATATAGGGGTTAACAGATGCTTGTAAGAATGCGTTTGCCGTGCCGCTGACAAAAGAGGCTACCAGAAAAAGAGGAAAACTCTCCTGGCTGGCCGATGGAATGTACAAACCGAAAGCTACAGCGAACATGGCAAACGAAAGTGCCATGGTGTGTTTGTATCCGATAGCTTTGATAGTCATCGAAGCCGGATAGCCGAAGATGAGGAAAGGTACGAAAGTGGCAGCGATTATCAGGTAAGATTCGGCTGAAGTGATGCCTAAAGAACCTTGTAATACCGGAATAAGTACAGAATTGATTCCTAATGCGAATCCGATGGCGAAGAACATGATGCCGATAAATGCTAACGGCAGAGCAAAGTTTTTTTGAGTAGAGCTCATAAAATAGGAGTTTTGAGGTTAGTAAAAAGTGTGTTTTATTACAAAAAAGAAGGGGGTGTCATAACTCGCTACAGATAACACAGATTTACACAGAACGTTTTTTAATATGCTGATAACCAATGTTGTCTATCTATGTAAATCCGTGCAATTCTGTGGTGAATACGAGTTTAGCACACCCTCTTTTATCTTTTCTTCTATGTCAGTCGATCATGTCAAATCCGCAGTAGGGAACCAATGCTTTCGGAATCCGGATACCCTCCGGAGTCTGATGGTTTTCCAGCAAGGCTGCTACGATGCGGGGCAATGCCAGTGCCGATCCGTTCAGTGTGTGGCAAAGTTCGGTTTTCTTTTCTCCGCTACGATAGCGGCATTTTAATCGATTGGCTTGGTAAGTATCGAAGTTAGATACAGAGCTGACTTCCAACCAGCGCTTCTGTGCTTCAGAATATACTTCGAAATCAAAGCAAAGCGCAGCGGTAAAACTCATATCACCACCACAGAGACGGAGAATACGGTAAGGGAGTTCCAGCTTCTGGAGCAGGCCTTCTACATGATCCAGCATTTCCTGATGTGACTGACGGGAGTGCTCCGGTTTGTCGATACGCACCAATTCTACTTTAGAGAATTCGTGAAGGCGATTGAGCCCGCGTACATCTTTACCGTAAGAGCCGGCTTCCCGACGGAAGCATTGTGTATAAGCGCAGTTTTTAATAGGAAGTTGCTTTTCATCCAAAATGACGTCACGGTAGATATTAGTTACCGGAACTTCAGCCGTCGGAATCAGATAGAGATCGTCTACTTCGCAATGGTACATTTGTCCTTCTTTATCCGGAAGTTGTCCGGTTCCATAGCCGGAAGCAGCGTTTACAACTGTTGGAGGCATGATTTCGGTATATCCGGATTTACGTGCTTCATCCAGGAAAAAGTTAATCAGTGCGCGTTGCAGTTGAGCTCCTTTGCCTTTGTAAACAGGAAAACCTGCACCGGTTATTTTTACACCCAAATCAAAGTCAATCAAGTCGTATTTCTTAGCCAGTTCCCAATGGGGGAGTGCATCTGTGGGAAGTTGAGTTTCCATACCTCCCATTTTCTCAACTACATTGTCCTCGGCACCAACACCTTCGGGCACACTGTCGTAGGGAATATTGGGAATGGTATACAGCAGATTCAGCATGTCGTTGGCAGCCTGGTCCATGTCGGCCTGCAGTGTTTTATTGCTCTCCTTTATCTCGGCTACACGGGCTTTTGCAACTTCAGCTTCTTCCTTTTTGCCTTCTTTCATCAACTGACCGATCGTTTTCGAAAGTGAATTTACCTCTGCCAGGTTTTTATCTAATTGATTTTGTGTATTACGTCTTTTGTCATTCACTTCGATTACTTGGGCAATTGTTTCTTTGGCTCCTTTGAAGTGTTTTTTCTCCAGACCGCGGATTACCGCGTCGGTGTTTTCTGTAATTTGTTTAATGGTAAGCATATCTATACTTTTTATG
>OBWS01001197.1_pt1 | contig 12390 bp, 6 predicted proteins | sample 1495291 | NCBI WGS metagenome assembly OBWS01 (sample SAMEA2580090, study PRJEB22360) | human gut metagenome | biome: human gut; feature: human-associated habitat; material: faeces | place: Denmark | collected 2008/2010 | reverse complement strand
AAAGGAAGGTAGCCTCTTTTCTAGTTATAATACGGGAACACGGCATGTAATTCTCTAGAGAGTTTTGCTTTGAATAGTTTACGATAGTTTTGCTTCATCAATTTTAATTTTCATCTTTGTAGGGAGACAGATGCTAGAGAATCGTTATTATTAATTACAATCTCATGAAGAAACTATTATTTCAGACAACCTTGTTTCTATTATTATGTAGTTGCATAAGTAAAATAGAAAAAACACCAGTAGATTATGTGAATAACCGGATTGGGAATATCAGTCATTTACTTGTGCCTACCTATCCCACTACCCACCTGCCTAACAGCATGTTGCGAATGATTCCGACTCATAATGAGTTTACGACGGATCGTATGGAGGGACTGGCCCTAAATAGTCCTTCCCATAGGCAAGGCCATTCATTGTTGCTGTTGCCTTATAGGGGGGACGTTAAGGATTTCGATGGGAATTTAAAATATCGATATGATCATGAGAAATCTACGCCTTATAATTATTCGGTGTATTTGGATGATTTCTCCGTAGGGGTGGATTTTGTGCCTGCTGCTAAATCGGCGATCTATCGTTTTCGGTTTGAGGATTCGGATCGACGGTTGATTTTGTTGAAAGCCAATGGAAAAGGAGAGATCGATATAAAGGATGGAGCTTTGTGTGGATATGATAATTTCGCCGGGATAAAACATTATTTTTATTTGGAGTTTGATGCCCAGCCCATTCAAGTTGATAGCCTCTCTCATTCTTTGGTATTTGCTGAATTTCCGGAATCGAAGGATGTGGTAAATGTTCGTTATGGAATTTCTTATATTGGAGTAGAGCAGGCCAAGCGGAATTTATATAATGAAATCAATGATTTCAATCTGGAGAAATTGGCCTCGCAAGCTCGTGATAAATGGAACGACGTGTTAGGCAAAATAAAGATTGAAGGAGGCACGGAGGATCAAAAGACCACATTTTATACCGCCTTGTATCGGGCGCACGAAAGAATGATCAATATTTCTGAAGATGGTAAATATTTTAGTGCGTATGACGGAAAGGTACATGAAGATAATGGGGTGGATTTTTGGGTGGATGATTGGGTATGGGATACCTATCTGGCCCTTCACCCGTTGCAAGTGTTATTGAATCCGGAGGCTCAAGAACAAAAACTGGCGTCTTATATCCGGATGTATGAGCAATCCGGGTGGATACCTACTTTCCCTTGTGTATTTGGGGATGCGCATTGCATGAACGGTAACCATGCGGCAGGTGTCTTTGCGGATGCCTTGAATAAAGGCTTGCGGTTTGACGTGGAAAAGGCTTTCGAGGGTATGAAGCATACGGTGATGACTGAGTCCATGATCCCTTGGTACCGGGGACCTAAAACGGCCTTGGATGATTTTTATCATGAGAATGGCTGGTTCCCCGCTTTGCATCCGGGAGAAAAAGAAGAGTTTACGGAGGTAGGACCATTTGAACAGCGACAAGCGGCAGCCGTAACTACAGCCGCATCCTATGACGATTGGTGTATCGCCCAATTAGCTAAACATTTGGGAAAAGATGAGGATTATCGATTCTTTCAGGATCGTTCTTATAATTACCGGAATGTCTTTAACAAAGAGACTCATTTCTTCCATCCGAAGGATAAAGATGGGAAGTTTATAGAACCGTTCGACTATATTTTTTCCGGAGGTATCGGGGCTAGGGCTTATTTTGATGAGAATAATGCTTGGACCTATAATTGGGATGTACGCCATCATATTCAGGATTTAATAGATCTTTTTGGAGGCAACACTCCTTTTATTGAGAGATTGGATCAGTTATTTGTTGAGGATATGAAAATGTCAAAATGGCAATATTACGCTCTTCATCCGGACGCTACGGGCAATGTCGGGCAATTCGTGATGGGAAATGAGCCTAGTTTCCATATTCCTTATCTGTATAACTACGCCGGTCAACCGTGGAAGACGCAAAAACGGATTCGTATGCTTATGGAAAGTTGGTTCAGGAATGATCTGATGGGTGTTTGTGGTGATGAGGATGGTGGTGGAATGTCGGCTTTCTATGTATTCTCCGCTTTAGGTTTCTATCCGGTTTCTCCGGGAGTGCCTGTTTATACGATAGGTAGTCCTTTATTTGATAAATCGGAGATTCAGTTGGCGAACGGGAAAGTGTTTACCATGATCGCTCATGGGGTTTCGTGGGAAAATAAATACATTCAATCCGCTAAGTTGAATGGCGCCGAGTATAATAAGACGTGGTTTACTCATGAGGATGTCATGAAGGGAGGAACATTAGAATTGTTTATGGGAGACCGCCCTAATAAGAAGTGGGGAGTGGGAGAAGGTGCGAATCCTCCTTCTGGTGAGTTTGTCGATTGATTTGGTTTGACGGCATGATTCTACGGTCAAAGATTCGTGAAATCATTTTGTAGATGTTATCTTTGCGTAAGTAAGTTACGAACAAGTGATTTATTCGTAAGTGACAAATAAACAGGAGGAGATATATTATGGCAACGAAGCAAATTCCATATGGCCTGACGGATTTCGAGCGAATCCGTACCGCCAATTATTATTATGTTGATAAGACTCGCTATATTGCGGAGGTGGAGCGGAACGCAAGTTTCTTTTTCCTTATCCGCCCGCGCCGTTTCGGGAAGTCGCTATTCTTGAATGTCCTCAGATGGTATTATGACGTGAACCGTAAGGATTCTTTTGAGGAACTCTTCGGCGACTTATATATCGGCTCCCATCCGACCCCGGAGCAGGGACAATATCTTGTACTGGATTTCAATTTCGCAGGCGTGAACCCAGATCCTGACGAGTTGATCCGCTCTTTTAATGATCACTGTGCCGCTCGTTTCCGGGAGTTTGCCTACTACTACGAACGTTTCTTCAATCCGGGCTTCCGGGAGAAAATGGAGAGTCTGCCAAATGCTGACGAGAAGTTGACCTACACGATCAGTGAGGCTAAACGCTTGAATCTCTCTATCTATCTCTTCATTGACGAGTATGATAACTTCACCAACGCTATCCTCGCCAATATGGGTGAGAAGCATTACAAGGCATTGACACACGGTACGGGCTTCTTCCGTTATTTCTTCAACAAACTGAAAGAAGGGGCTACGGGCGATGGCCCTATCAAGCGCATGTTTATCACTGGGGTATCTCCAGTGACGATGGACGACGTGACCAGCGGTTTCAATATCGGAGCCAACATGACGACAGATTACCGCTTTAATGGAATCATAGGTTTTAGCGAGGGAGAGGTACGGGAGATGCTGGCCTATTACAAGAGCGAGACAGGTTTTGAGGATAGTGTGGACGATCTGATCAACTTGATGAAGCCGTGGTACGATAACTACCGTTTCTCTACGAAGAGTCTGGACGAGCCTATGTACAACTCGGATATGGTACTGTATTTCATCAGCAATTACCTGCCCTTGAGATCGGCCCCGGATAAGATGATCGACAACAACATCCGCACGGACTACAACAAGCTCCGCCATTTGATCCGTCTCGACAAGCGGTTCGGCACGAACGCTTCGATCATCCAGGAGATCGTGAACAACGGCGAGACCACCGCAGTAATCAAGGATGCTTTTCCTGCCGAGGATATCGCCAAGCCGGACAACTTCAAGAGCCTGCTTTACTATTTCGGGTTGCTCTCCATCAAGGGTACCAAGCGTGGAGATACCCTTCTGGGCGTTCCCAACCTGACGGTACGTGAGCAATTATATACCTATCTGATCGAGGCTTACCGGGAAGCTGATGTCTTCTCAATAGAGTTATACAAGCTTCATGATCTGGTAAAGGACATGGCTTACGACGGAGACTGGAAGCCTGTGTTCGAGTATTTTTCCTCCGAGCTGGAGCGGCAGAGCGCTATCCGCGAGTTCATAGAGGGGGAGGCGCACGTGAAAGGTTTCCTACTGGCTTATCTAGGCTTGACCCGTACCTATATAATTTATCCGGAGTATGAGGCCAACAAGGGGTACGCCGATTTCTACATGATGCCCGACTTGATCCACCAGCCCGAGATAGGCTTTAGCTATATCGTGGAGGTGAAATACGCCCGTCGGGACGCTTCCGAAACGGAAATCGAGGCGTTGAGAGCCGAGGCCGCCATCCAGTTACGCCGTTACGCCGCAGACCCGAAGGTTCACGCTACTAAGGGGGATACGGAGCTTCGTCTTGTCACCTTGGTCTTTAAGGGTTGGAAGCTTGCTGTTTGCGAGATGGACTTGGCTTGATTTTGTTTTTATGCTATTTTTGATGGTAGATAATAATACGTTTAATCATCAAAAAAGGAGATATGAGCAAGAGAAAGAATAACCGCTTGGGCAAGGCGGGCATCACATTTTATACCTATGCCACCGAACGCATCCGGGAGAAACGTTTAGCGGGGAAACATAACACTGCCGATTTATATAGGACGACCCGTAATTGGATCTGCGCCTTTCTGGGTAGGAGAAACCTTCTTTTCCCGGAGATAACCCCGGGCTTAATAAGCCGTTTTGTCGCTTATCTGCAATCCGCCGGCTTGCGAGTGAATACCGTGAATACATACCTCAGCAACTTTCGCTCGATTTATAACCAAGCTTGTCGGGATGGTCTGTTGCCGGCTTGCGTCGTATCGCCTTTCGCGTACTTGAACTTGAAGCGGGAAAGAGCCGGATCTAGGGCGTTGGGAAACGAGTCGCTCCGGGAGATCGTGACCTTGAAGTCTGAGGAGCCGGATTTGGCGTGCGTGATCGACTATTGTACGTTCGCCTATTTATCTTGCGGCATGCCTTTCGCGGATATGGCTCGCTTGACTACGGCGAACCTGTATGGCGAGGAGATCGTATATCGGCGTAAGAAGACGGGAACCTTAATCCGTGTCGGGATAACGGCAGGGATGCGGCGGTTGATTAATAAGTATGCGGACGCTTCTTCCCCGTACCTTTTCCCTATTTTATCTCCGGGTAGAGAGGTAGGGCATGAGGAATACAAGGCGATACTGCGTTCGTATAATAACTCGTTGAAGAAGATCGGTCGTGCGCTATCTCGCCCCATTCATCTGACCTCGTATGTTTTCCGCCATACATGGGCAACGAACGCCTTGCGGAAACAAGTCCCTTTATCGATCATTAGCCAAGCGTTGGGGCATACCTCGGAAAAAACAACACGTTTTTATCTGGCCTCTTTGGAACAGTCAGAATTGAATCGTGCGAACGCTAGGGTGACGGAAGAGGTGGATTTGCTTTTGGCGGCTGGGTGATGCCCTTATTCGCGAAATAAGGGGAGGAGCCTATTCAGCATAAAAATTACCTATAATAGGCTATTTTCAACGGAAGGCTTGGCAAATGTAAAAAATATTATTGATAAACAATCACTTTTATCTATTTATTAAGAAATAGGAATTGAAGGGGATACAGATATCGTATCCTCTAATTAATCCAAATTTATGCTTATTGCGCATATATCGTGGATATGCGGTTAAAAATAGTGGTTATGCGTGTTTTTTTAGTTTATGTTGGACGTGCGATATCTCCTCCCCTTATTTCGCGAATAAGGGTGATAAACATTATTAAAAGGTAACGCCCCACTACCACGGGGCATTAAAGACAAAAAACATCATGGCAGAAGAAAAGACCATCTTGACCGTAGATCTGTACGATAACGTGTTAACCGAGAAAACCGGCGATTTCACCGGAAAGATCCGCATTACCGGAACCACGCGAACCTCAGACATCTCGAACCGCATCGTGAAGAAACGCACCGAGTACCGCCCGGAGACGATCACCAACATCCTCGACCTCTCCTACGACGAGATGATAGAGGCCCTCGCCCAAGGCCGTTGCGTGGTGAACAAGTTCGGGCAATGGCTGCTCACTATCAACGGCTCGTTCGACGGAAAGAAATCAGACTTCCGCTCTACGGAGAATAAGATCACCGTAATGTTCACCCCCAGCGCCACCCTCCTGAAGGCGCTAGAAAACATCTACGTGAACGCCGACGTAGCTACCGTGGGCCCGATGATCGAGAGCCTCACGGATTCTACCACGAACGAGAAGAACCTCCATATCACTCCGAACGCCCCGGCCATCATCTTCGGCAGCACGCTGCTTATCAAGGGGGATGATCCATCTGTAGGCGTCTACTTCACCAAGGACGAGGAGGGCGCCACGCCAACGAAAGCCTCCCTTATCGTACGTAACACCAAGAGCGAGATAATTATCCAGATCCCGCAACTCGCCGAGGGGCAGTACTGGCTGAGCGTCACTACGCAGGCGGGGGCGAATTACGGCTTGGTGAAGGATCCCCGTACCTATAAGTTCCCCATCCTCCTGACGGTAGGTGCCGGAGGCGGAGGCGATAGCGAAAGCCCGGACGAGATCTGATAAGGCAGAGAGCCTCATCTATGAGGGCTGATAAAGCCTAGGCTCTCACCCCTCATAGACGAGGCTCTCTCATGGTTCATGGCCTAGGCTCTCTCACCGGTCATAAACGGGAAGCTATGAGCATACCCGTGAACGAATGTTAAGACTATTATTCACTTTAAATTATATCGCTTATGAAAACAAATTTACTACGAATCGGTTTACGGCTGTCGCTGGTGGTGATAGCCCTTTTGTGTGGTGTGCATCTTGCTTGGGGGCAGGAAGGAACGACAAGACATATGTTAACCTATAAAGTAAAAAATCTACAGCTGAGTGTCAATAATCCGACGGAGGTGACAACCGGGGAATCATTGGATCTCACTGTCATTCATGATTATACCGCTTTTGTTGATTGCAACATTAATAAGTATAGTCCTCACTCCAATGTGGGACCATCTTCTTTTTGGATTGATACGAGTGGGAATACCACGACTATCCATTTAGAAAATATACGGGGAGAAGGAGATATTGTAATTGAGATTACTGGTTACCGGAGAGTGACCGCCGCAAATAACTACGTATATGGCTTAAATGAGGAAGACGGCTTGGCTAAAGTAATATCCATACCGGCGGGAACCACCTCGGCGGTCATCCCCGCTACCTATACGGATGGTGGAAAGACATACACGGTATCCAGCATGAATTATACGACACTGCCTATTTCGTTGACCTCCATGACATTCGAGGGATATATGCCTCCTCTTTCGGGTCTCAGCATCCAAAGACTGGGACCAGACTGGACTCCTGAATTGCAGCAACGATTGAAAGTGACCGTTCCAGAGGGTACCATGGATACCTATGGTGTCATATTAAAGGAGCGATATGGTATAGAGGATATTTCTGAATCTGGTGGAGGTACACCTCCTTCTACTCGTTTTAAAGTGTCTTCTTACATGGAGAATATGACTTATGAAGGGCCAGCGGAAATCGGTTATGGAGAACGTTTGGTGTATGCGCTGAAGTATGATGCGCATTATCGGCCTAGCTCTGGTATGCTGTGGATGAACGATGTTGATTGGTTTAAATATGTGTCCTCTGATAGCACAAGATTTAAGGATGGAGCTTATTATGAATATCATTCCATTCCTTTCGTTTTTGGCAATGTGGATATAAAGGAATATGCGGAAAAGAAAGGTAATGTGGCTGTTTTTTCTTATGATCTGGTAGATGCGTTTATAGATGAAGACATTCCTGTTTGTCCTATCGGAGAAATGTTCTCCTTCCAAGTGTTGGCGGGAAATCCCTATGACGGGCCGATCTCTGATTTCAAGATCGAGATAGAAGGCTATGAGCCTAATGAGTATACGGTCGATATTGAGAATGGAGCGGTAACTATCGCGAATGTCAAAGGAGATGGTACGATTCGGATAACGGGTTATTTGAATCGTACGGAAGGTGATCTCACCTATCGCTTTGAGCGTCGTTCTGGAAAAAATGTAACAGGTATAAAGGCATATTCCGGTACGGCCACCGAGTGCGTGATTCCTTCATCTTATACTTATGAAGGGGTAACATATACGGTCAATTCCCTTTCTGCCAATGCTTTCGAGAACAAAACGGGATTGAATAAGATAACGCTGCCCGAAGGACTGACTGAGATTGGCGATAGCGCATTCAAGAATTGTTCCGGCCTGGCCGAGATACGCTGCTTGGCGACCACCCCAGCCACGGTTTACGCAAATAGCTTTAAAGGAGTGGACACAGAGTCATGCGTCATCTATGTCCCCACCGGTTCCGTATCCACTTATCAAGCCGCCGATGGCTGGAAGGATTTTAAGAATATCGTGGAGGCAGGAAAGGAGATAACCTATGCCGTAACTTACGACCTCACGAACCTTTCCGCTATTCCGCAGCCCATTACCGTGAAGCGTGACAGCACCTTGGCATTCTCATTAACGCCCGGGGAGGGATACAAATTACCGGATTCCGTCCTTGTGAATGGCAAGAACACACCAGCCTTTTATGACAAGGCCAGCGGAATGGTATCTATACCGAACGTACGTACGGAGCTGCAGATCAAGGCTGTGGCATTGGAACCCGATACCACCCATATCGCAGTAAAAGATACCACTTTGTCTGATGTGACGGTCGATCATATCAATATAGCAGGAATAACCTCAGAAGACACTGCGAAAGTAAATCTGTCAAGCGTAACCACACCGACCTTGAATGTGGCCTCTGGTGCAAAAGTGGAACTGATACTTTCCGGTGAAAACAATTTGGGGGAAATAACGAATGAGGGAACATTGATTATATCCACATCTGGAGATGAGAGCCAATTAATTACTACTAGCGTAAGTAACGAAGGTGTTCTTGTTGATGAGACAGGGCTGATAACGGAAGTAACGGGCATAGGTGCCCTCGCTATAACTCCAATTGGAGATAAGGCTATAGAGGAAGGCTCTTCTATTAATCTAACTGCGAGCGCTATTCCAGAAGAAACCTACAGCTCAGTGACCTTCCTGTGGCAAAAGTTGGAAAACGATACATGGACTGACAAGCGAACTACGGAAAATGTAAATGCTCCCGCTCCACGATCATATACGTTTTTGCGTGCCGCTGTAGCCCAACCATTGACAGACTCATATAATGTAACCGCATCCGAGGCAGGTACATATCGTTGCAAGATCATTAGCAAGGTTAATGCTAACGTATCTACGACTTTGACAACAGTTACTGAAGTGACGGTCGCTTCTATTCCGGCTCCATCCATCACCTATAGCGTGACTCTGCCGTTTGTAGAGGGAGCCAGCACTAATCCGGTTGCCGGTTCCTATTCGGTTGAGGAAGGTGAAAGCTTCTCTTTCTCCCTTACACTAAACGCTGACTACGATCAATCTATTCCTATAGTGAAAATAGGCGATAAGGTGATTGAGCCGATCTTTGACGGTAAATATGAGCTCAAGGGCATCACGTCCGACATTACGATCTCCATTACCGGGATTGTAAAAAACGCCACCGTTGGTAATGCGGAGGTAGAATCCAATGCCTTGAAAGTCTGGGGATCGAACGGGGTATTGCATATCCGGTCCGCTCATGCGGGTACGGCTTATCTAGTGACATTCGGCGGTCAATTGTATAAGGCGATAACCTTACCAGTTGGTGAGACGATGATAACCATCCCGCAAGGTTCCTATATCATCCGTATCGAAAACCAATCCTACAAGATCCGCTTCTAGCTATTCTTGAGGAATCATAGGAAGGCGAGTCATTTGCGAGTGGCTCGCCTTTCTTGTTTAATAAATCTTAATATTTACCGGGGATATAAGTATCGTAAGCCATTAGAAAGTATATTCATGCGTAATCTCAATCTATTTATCATGAAATGTATATCTATCTACTTTGTGACCCTATTGTTACTGATGTCGGGCTGTGAATCCGGGCGGAGGATCCTCTTAAAAGATCTTCGTTGTGAGAACTTGGAGAATCCGGTCGCGATCGACAATACCCATCCCCATTTTAGCTGGAAAATCGAGACAGACGGGCAAACTATGCGGCAAGCGTATTTTGAGATACAAGTAGCCACGGATAGTTCCTTGCTGGCTCAAGGCAAAGCCGATCTATGGAATTCAGGTAAGGTGGAATCGTCCGCTTCCGTGATGGTCCCTTATCGAGGGAAAGAGTTGCGATCTAGTGTGCTGGCCTATTGGAAAGTCCGGGTATGGGGCGATAAGGGGGAATCCTCGGATTGGAGTTCAATCAATCGCTTTGGGATCGGGCTTTTGGATAAAGCGGAATGGCAAGGGAAATATATAGGGATGCCGGATGAGAAGAATCCGATGTTAAGGAAGAAGTTCGAGCTTCAAGACCGTGATGCCACATTACTCCTTTATGTAAACTCCTTAGGGTATCATGAGATCTATTTAAATGGGAAGAAGGTATCAGAAGATGTTCTCTCGCCTGCGGTATCTCAATTAAACAAAAGATCATTATCGGTGACGTACGATCTTACGCCGTACGCAAAGCAGGGAATAAACGACTTATTGCTCTGGTTGGGCCGTGGCTGGTACAGAAAAGCTACTTTTAATGCCGTTCATGATGGGCCGTTGGTTAAACTGCAATTGGACGAGATTCAAAGAAATGGCGCTACAAGTACGTTACTCGTTACAGATAGCTCTTGGGAAGGCCGGGGAAGTATGTATGGTGAGACCGGTACCGGTACTTGGTATCCCCATCAATTCGGGGGTGAATGTGTGGATGGGCGAAAGGCGTTGCCAGATTTGACAACCGCTACGCTTGACAAACTGGATTGGACGCCGGTATTGGAGGTGGAGGTACCCGGGATGGAGGTAAGTCCCCAAATGTGTGAGCCTAATCGAATACAAGAGATTATCCGTCCCAAGGAAATCAAGCAGATAGGGGACAGTATTTGGCTCGTAGATATGGGAAAGGCGTTGAATGGTTGGGTTGAGCTGAGTTTCCCGAAATTGCCGGAAGGCCACCGGGTCCGTATGGAATATACGGATTGGTTAAATGAAAACGAAGATTTCAAGCCACAAGAGGAGAACGGACAGTATGAGGATTGGTATATCGGTTCCGGACAAGGCAAAGAGGTATTCCGGAATAAATTTAACCATCATGCGTTTCAATATATAAGGATATCCGGTTTGGCGAAAGCCCCCGAGGAGGTAACCGGCTATCTGATTCATACGGATTATAAGGATGCCTCGTCTTTCGAGTGCTCGGATCCGGACTTGAATGCTATCTATGCGATGATCAAATATACTTTCAAGAACCTAGCTTTCAGTGGTTATATCGTAGACTGCCCGCATTATGAGCGTATGGGATACGGTGGGGATGGAAATGCCTCTTGTAAGAGTTTCCAGACATTGTATGAGGGCTCTTCCGTGTATATGAACTGGATGCAGATGTGGCAGGATTGCATCCGTGAGGATGGGGGTATGCCGCATTGCGTACCGAATCCATACCCGGCGGGAGGTGGTCCGTATTGGTGTGGCTTTATTATCACGGGATCGTGGCAGACTTATTTGAATTATGGGGATAGCCGTCTGATCGAGCGATATTATCCGGTTATGCGACATTGGTTGCGTTATGTGGATGCGTATACGGTCGATGGGTTGCTGAAACGTTGGCCGGATACGGATTATCGGGCATGGTATTTAGGGGATTGGTTGGCTCCGGCGGGTGTCGATTATACGGCGCAGTCATCGGTAGATCTGGTTAGTAACTGCTTTATAAGCGATTGCCTCACTACGATGGAGAAGATCGCGAAGGTATTGGGGAAAGCGGAGGATGCCGCTAAGTATAAAGAGCGTCGCCAACGATTGAACGAGCTTATCCAGAAGACTTTCTATGATCCGGAGAAGAAACAGTACGCTACAGGCTCCCAGATCGATCGGATTTATCCGATGTTGGTCGGCGTGACAGATGAACAGCATATGCCCGAGGTAAAGGAAGGCTTATATCGAGAGACTTTGGAGAATTGTAAGGGCCATATCGGTTCCGGTTTGGTGGGTGTTACGATCTTGACCGATTGGGCGATAAAGAACGGAGAGGCTGATTTTCTCTATTCCATGCTGAAAAAGAGAGAGCTACCGGGATATCTATATATGATCGATCAAGGGGCTTCTACGACTTGGGAATACTGGTCGGGAGAACGTAGTAAGGTTCATAATTGTTTCAATGGCATTGGCGCTTGGTTCTGTCAGGCGATCGGAGGGATCTTGCCGGATGAGGATAGGCCGGGCTATAAACATTTCTTTATCAAACCTCAGATACCGAATGGCGTGACGTGGGCGAGGGTGGCGAGAGAGACCCCTTACGGTACGGCATGTGTGTCTTGGACAATGGAGAACCGATCGCTTTCCCTTGATCTGGAGATACCAGCGAATAGTACGGCGACTTTTATCGCTCCCTTTAACGTATCGAATTGTGTGTTAGATGGGAATAATGTAGAGATATCGCTGGGTTCGATCTTGTTGGAAAGTGGAAAACACACGCTATCGCTGCCTGCGGAATAG
>OBWS01001196.1_pt1 | contig 12397 bp, 10 predicted proteins | sample 1495291 | NCBI WGS metagenome assembly OBWS01 (sample SAMEA2580090, study PRJEB22360) | human gut metagenome | biome: human gut; feature: human-associated habitat; material: faeces | place: Denmark | collected 2008/2010 | reverse complement strand
CGATAATCAATAGAATAAAGGAGACAATACCCCATGTAGCCCATGCATCTACACTCATACTATTTGTCAGAGATTTGATCCATGAAACAAAGAATACTTCAGGAACAGGTTCAACCTTGTCTATTGTTTTTGCACGTGCCACTTCAAGATTAGCACGGATGTCACCATTTCCTGGTTGTAATAGCAGAGCACGCTCATAATTTAAAACAGCTTTCGCTATCTCCCCTATTTTATAATAACTATTTCCCAGATTGTAATAGACGTCGGCAGCTTCTCCATTTTTCAGTAATGCTTCATATATCTGAATAGCTGCTGCATAATCTTCTTTTATATATGCGGAATCTCCTTCAGCTTTTGTTGCATCTTCCAATTTCGTATCGGGAAATGCATGTGAACCCGCATGGATAGAATCAACTTCAGTTGTTTGTATAGAATCAATGTTTTGAGATCCTTGTCCGAAACAAGTAACTGACATCGATAATAATATAAAAAACAATATTTTTTTCATGACACAATCTCTTCAGGGTTAATGTTTTATTGAATTTTCCATCCTGCTTATCACTTCTATTGAAGATGAATAAACTTTATCCATCGCCTGATTTTCATCCCCCGGAGCGAAACGAGCAAACTCACAATCATTCAATGCATTCAGGAATTCTTTAATTAATTCTTCACTTACTCCATGGTTTCTCAATTTCTCTTCAATATTGTCTTTTGATAAACGAGAGACTGGAATACTTAGTTTGTCACTGATATATCCCCACAATGCTTTCAAAACTTCATCATAGAAAGCATCTTTCTTGTTTTCAGAGAGCAGTTTACCAGCTAGTTTCATACGTTTAGTTGCTACCTTATTAGCTTTCTTTGTCTTCATCTTAGCAACATTAGCGTTTGCTGCTGCCTGTTTGTGGTAGACGATAAAGAATATGATGAAAGCAAGAGCGGGAATGATATAGAACAGCCAATACGTCACTGAGCCATAGAAGAAACTACCTTTAGGTTGGAGAGTTACTTCATTTTGCTTGATGTAACGAATGTCTTCACCCAGTACTTTCAAGTCTTCTTTGTTGGTGAAATTAGCAATCACCTGATCAGCGTTTCCTGCACCTTTTTCAACATTGATTACGTAATCTTCCGTTTTCAATGTCTTGTAAGATTTTGAACGGATATCGAAATAGCTAAAAGAAACTCCCGGAATTTTATAATTGCCAGCATGTCTTGGAATAGCCAGATACTCAATGACTTTATTTCCAGTGAGACCTTCTTGAGTTAGTCTGACTTGGTTATCTACTTTAGGATCATATACTTCAAAGTCATCCGGGAACTTAATTTCCGGATTAGAAATCAGTTTCAAGTTTCCTGTTCCGGAGATCACTAACTTGATGGTAATAGCATCATTGGTTTTCAGCTCTTTGCTATTGATTGAAGATGAGATGTTGAACTCTCCCACTCCACCTGAAAAGCTTGCGGGTTTTCCAGCAGGAAGCGGATTAACATTGATTGCTATTTTAGGAGTAACAATTGATTTCTGAACTCTGACAACATTACTTCCACCATTGAAAAATGCATCGAAAGGATCATCGGATTGGATTGCCTTACCCACTGTCATCTGGAATTGTGCCGGTTCTATAAATAATTTGCCCGATTGTTGGGGAAATAATACAAATTGACGATAGATCGTCGTATTGTAGTTACGTCCCTTATAATGCTCCTGCGTCCATCTTGCGTTAGTAGTCATCTCAATTTCTTGTGAGTGAAAACCTTTAAAGTCAGGAAGTTTGGCATTATTCAGTTGTAAGTCATGCTCTCTGGTATATATTTTATACGTCAAGACGAATGCTTCCTGTTCATATACATTTGTTTTACTGGCTGTAGCTGTAATAAACAAGTCCTGATTGGATACGCTTGTGCCAGATGAAGACGAACGTGCAGATGAACTGCCATCACTTTGTCCTCCATTACTAGCCTGGTCTTGTGGTAACACTTTCACCTTTACAGAGTTGGAAACCATCTGATTACCATCCGCAACAATAGAAGCACCGGGGATTGTATATTCACCGGCGGTATTTGCCATCAATATATAAGTAAATGTAATGCTACTCGTAGATGTGACATTACCATTCATTATCTGTGTACTACTTTGTTGAGAACGGCTCGGCCCCATCAAAACATCGAATCCTTTGATAGACGGCGCTTGAAAGTCTTTTACTTTTTGTGTGGTTACTGTATAAGATAGCCTGAATTGATCTCCTACCACCACTACATCAGGAGCGGAAGCAGTAAATGACACCTTGTCGGCAAGCGCCTGGGTGCTGTATGCTATCAATGCCATCAATATAACAATCAGTTTTTTCATTGCTTATGAAATTTATATCATCAACTTTTATTATTACCAATCTTTTTCCAGACGACCACCCTGAATAACTTTCTGTTGTTTCTTCACTTTGTCCTGCACGTCTTTCTCATCCTGCATTACAGAATTAAGCAACTGTTCAGCATTTTCCTTTGACATCTGATTATCTTGTTTTTCAGGTTTCGGCGGTTGTTGCTGGTCTTTTTGATCATCTTTCTTCTGATCGTTTTGCTTGTCTTTATTTTGGTCCTGTTTCTGATCTTGCTTCTGCTGTTGATCTTTGTTTTGATCCTGGTTTTGATCTTGATCCTGTTGGTTCTGCTGATCTTTCAACATTTTCTGTGCAAGAGCCAGGTTATACCGTGTTTCATGATCTGCAGGATTGTTACGCAGTGACATTTTATAGGCATCTACTGCCTTTGCATAATCCTTGCCAGCTTGAAAAAGTACTCCCATATTGTGATAAATATGTGCCAATTTCATTTTATCCTTTTCTATTTTGCTGGCAGAAGCATATTGCTCCATGGCATCTTGAAATTTTTGCTGTTGTGAAAGCGTATTTCCTAAATTGTACATAGATACAGTCGATTTAGGATTGATTTCCAAAGCCTTGCGGTAATTGACCTCTGCATCGACGAATACACTATCATTGAACAGACGATTTCCTTTACGGATATAGTCACGCTCTGCTTTCTGCGCCGAGATACCGACAGCTGATAACAGAAAGGCAGCGAATAGAATATATTTCATTTTTAACATACGCATAGCTTACTTCTTATTAGAGAACAGATGAACGTTTTTGAATAATGGATTCTTACGGTCCAAAATTAACATCTCAGCTAGTAACAACAGTAAAATGATCCATGCAATAGCCTGAAACTGTTCATTGAAATCTGTATATATTTTCGATTCTACATCAGACTTAGCCATCTTACTAATTTCCTGGTTAATAGCTTTTTGAGCAGAGTTAGAATTATCCACCCGTACATAGATACCCTTTCCGTCTTTGGCTATTTCCTGGCACATAGCTTCATTCAGGCGAGTTACAATAACATTACCTTCGCGGTCGCGACGATAATCGTTCGTTCCTTCTATCGGAATAGGAGCACCTTCCGGCATACCTACCCCCAACACACTCACCTGAATACCTTTTTCAGCAGCAGCCTTAGCAGCTTCTACAGCCCCGCCTTCATGGTTCTCACCATCCGTGATGACAATGATAGCACGTCCTACTCCTTCTTGTGGAGTAAAACTGCGAGTTGCCAGATTAATTGCTTCTCCGATTGCTGTACCTTGCTTGGAAATCAGCGAAGGGCTGATAGATTCCAAAAACATCTTGGCAGAAATATAATCACTGGTAATTGGTAACTGAGTAAAAGCATCTCCGGCAAATACAATCATACCTACCTTATCATTATCTAACTCATCCACCAATCTGGATACCAGTCTCTTCGCCTTTTCCAAACGGCTAGGCTGAACATCTTGTGCCAACATAGAATTGGATATATCCAGAGCGATAATCACTTCCACTCCTTTACGCTTCACCGTTTCCTGCTTAGAACCAAATTGCGGGCGGGCCAGCAATACCGAGAATAAGCCGATAGCAGCAAAAATGAGCCAGAACTTCACATCCGGACGATATTTAGATACATCCGGCATCAATTGCGCTAACAATTCCGGATCTCCAAAACGTCGGATATTTCTTCGTCTCCTGTAGTTGGAATACAAGTAGAAAGCTGCTAAAAACGGTAACAGCAGCAATAAATATAAATATGCAGGTTCTTCAAATCGAAACATCTTCTTCCTATTTTACGATTTACAAATCACGATTGACCCAACATTCCTACGGAATTTTCTTGAGTATTGAATTACGTAATAAAACTTCCAGCAATACACAAAGGAAGGCAGCCAGTGCAAACCAGCGATAGTCTTCCTCCCGCTTGCTATACTCTTTCACGTTCAGCTTTGTTTTCTCCAGCTTGTCTATTTCTTCATATACCTCTTTCAGTTTCGAGTTGCTCGTAGCTCTGAAATAGTTACCATCCGTAGTACCGGCAATCTGAGTCAATGTTTTCTCGTCGATTTCTACCGGCATATTGATGTACTGTACCGTATTGCCGACCGGATAAGGATATGGAGCCATTCCGTTCGTACCCACTCCGATGGTATATACACGGATACCAAAACTTTTGGCAATCTCGGCAGCTGTCAATGGTGAAATATCTCCCTTATTATTTGTACCATCTGTCAATAAGATGACCACTTTTGATTTGGCTTTACTGTCTTTCAGGCGGGTTACGGCGTTTGCAACTCCCATACCTACTGCCGTACCATCTTCGATAAGCCCACATTTGATATTATGAATCATATCCAGCAATACGGCATGATCTACAGTCAGGGGGCATTGAGTGAACGTTTCTCCGGCAAACAGAGTGATACCAATATTATCATTCGGGCGTCCGTTAATAAATTCAGCAGCTACATCTTTGGCAGCTTCCAGTCTGTTCGGCTTCAAGTCTTCTGCCAGCATACTGGTGGACACGTCGATAGCCAGCATAATATCAATTCCCTCTATTTCGCTGTTTTGCCACTTATTAGTGCTTTGCGGACGTGCAAGTACTACAATTATCAATGCTAATGCAATGACACGTAGTATAAATGGAGCATGCAGCAAATAATTCTTATAACTTTTGGGAGTATGCGCATATACCCGTGCATCCGAAATCTGGAGCGTAGCCTCAGATTTCTTTCGCTTTAAGATATACCATACAATATAAGGTATAAGCAATAATAGCAAAAACAGATATTCAATATTGGCAAAAACCATTTTATTTTCGATTTAACAGTTTACTATTTAGTATTCACACCACATTATGCAAAGAGATCATAAAGCTGCACACCTATATATATAAAAGTACCGATTAATGCTGCAGATAAGAATACAATACCGCAGATTAATAATATTTTGGTACGCAGAGAACGTTTCTCGATGATTGTGATTTCCGTTGGTTGCGGTTTCTGATTCTCCTCTTCCGGTTGCTTTGTCTCGTTGATAAAATCGATTGCGTTAATCAAATTCGCATCGTTTTCATTCATTTGCGGATCATGTTTGGCAAACTTTACCAAATCCGCTGTCTGGAAGAGTTCCTTCAAATCCGATATAGCATCTTTATCGTTCATTTCCAATAACTTATCAATGATTTCAGAAGAAGTCATTTCAAGTGCGTTGAATCCGAAACGATCCTTGATGTAGGTACGAAGAGTATCCGTCAGTTCTGTATAGTATGTCTTCGGCTCTCCCTTCTGCCATACCTTCTCACTCTTGATACGTTCGATTTCTTTCATCGCAGCCTGATGTGGCGGCAACTTAGGTTCTACTTTTATCTTGCGGATAATAGGTTTATTATCACGGATACGAATGATCAGATAGATTAACAGACCGAGCAAAGGTAATGCAAGGAATGAGCAACCGATTAGTCCATACCAGTCTTCCCAGGCAAAAGGTGCTTTCATCACTGTTTTTTGTCCGAAGAACTGGTCCGGATGTAAAGTGTCGACCGGCATCGAATATACTTTCAGTGCCAGTGCTTTTGATCTATATTCTTTGCCATCCACTGTGACGGGCATTGGCGGAAGATAATAGAGAGCTGAATCAAACGAGGTGATAATATATTCCTGAGTGATCAGCATCCGTTGGCGATCATTCAGAAATTGCGTATCCGGTTTGACAGTTTCTATAATTTCTACCCCACGCACCAGCGTATCGGTATAAGCAGGAAAGACAGCACGTTGCTTGGCGTCCATCGCTACTTGTAGTTGTACTTTCGCTTGTTCGCCAATTAATATCTGCAACGAATCTATCTTGGCTTCAACCGTAACAGACTGTGCTACAGTTCTACCCATAGGCAGCAGACATAACAATGCTATCAGAATAATATTTCTATTCATTTTTGATTCCATTAATTTCGTTTGGCAAATAAATTCAACAATGCCTTTACGTAATCCTGGTCGGTTCTCACAGATACGGAGTCTACATTACTTTTGGTAAATGTGTCGTTCAGTTCAGTCTGTTTGTTGATCCACCAGTCACGGTGTGCCCGGCGTACAGCTTTGGAAGAAGTATCGATCCATTGTTCATGACCGGTTTCCGCATCCTTTATCCGCATCAGTCCTACCGGAGGAAGATCACTCACTCTCCTGTCATACACCTGCAATGCCACTACGTCATGCTTCCGGTTGGCGATAGTCAGAGCGTTCTTGAAGTTGTCCTGATCGATGAAGTCGGATAAAATAAACGCAGTACAACGTCTTTTCATTACATTAGTCAGATACTCCAATGCCAGACGAATATTGGTACGGCGGCTTTCCGGCTGAAAGTCAATCAGTTCGCGGATAATATATAGAATATGTTTACGCCCCTTTTTGGGAGGAATAAATTTCTCTATCCGGTCTGAAAAGAAGATCACACCAATTTTATCGTTGTTCTGGATAGCGGAGAATGCAAGAGTAGCTGCAATTTCCGTTACCATATCCTTCTTCAGTTGTTTCACTGTACCAAATTCCAAACTTCCGGAAACATCGACCATCAACATCACTGTCAGTTCGCGCTCTTCTTCAAACACTTTCACATAAGGTTTGTTGAATCGTGCTGTCACATTCCAGTCGATGTCGCGTATATCGTCGCCAAACTGATACTCACGGACTTCCGAGAAAGACATACCCCTACCCTTGAAGGCCGAATGGTATTGGCCTGCAAAGATATTGTTAGACAGTCCTCGTGTCTTGATTTCAATCTGACGAACCTTTTTTAATATTTCACTTGTTTCCATTTATGCAATAGTTAAGTAGCGCAAATTAGGGCACTTCAACCTTGTTCAGAATCTTGCTGATGATTTCGTCCGAAGTCATGTTGTTGGCTTCCGCTTCGTAAGTCAATCCGATACGGTGACGGAGAACATCATGTGCAACAGCACGTACATCTTCCGGAATAACGTAGCCACGGCGCTTGATGAAAGCGTATGTACGGGCAGCCAGAGCCAGATTGATAGAAGCACGGGGTGAACCACCAAATCCGATCATGTCTTTCAGTTCTTTGAGGTCGTACTTTTCGGGGAAACGGGTTGCGAATACAATATCCACGATATAGCGTTCTATTTTCTCATCCAGATATACCTGACGAACGACTTTGCGGGCTTCGATTATTTCTTCTGCTTTTAGAATAGGTTTCACATTGAACTTCTCTCCGTTGATATTCTGACGGATAATCAGTTTTTCTTCTTCCAGTTTCGGATAGTCAATCACTACTTTCAGCATGAAACGGTCTACCTGTGCTTCAGGAAGCGGGTAAGTACCTTCTTGTTCGATCGGGTTCTGGGTAGCCAGAACTAAGAAAGGTTCCGGCAACATAAATGTTTCTTTGCCGATAGTAACCTGGCGTTCCTGCATGGCTTCCAGCAAAGCACTTTGTACTTTGGCCGGAGCACGGTTTATTTCATCCGCCAATACGAAGTTGGCGAAGATAGGTCCTCTTTGTACTTTGAAAGATTCATCTTTCTGGCTGTAAACCATGGTACCGATAACGTCAGCCGGCAATAAGTCTGGAGTGAACTGAATACGGCTATATTTCGCGTCAATCAGTGAAGCGAGTGTTTTAATAGCCAAAGTTTTTGCCAAACCGGGAACACCTTCCAGAAGAACATGTCCATCGGAAAGCAATCCGATAAGCAGTGATTCAACCAAATGTTTCTGACCAACAATGATTTGGTCCATACCTGTCGTAAGATTGGTAACGAAAGCACTTTGTCTTTCAATCCGCTCATTCAGTTCGCGGATATCAATTGATTCAGCCATAAATACTTAATATTTTATTATTTAATTCTCAATAATTAGATGTAAGACTTACCAGTGTGTAAGGCTTCTAAATTCGCTCCCAAAAGTACGCCATATAATTAACGATTGCAACTAATTTTTATTAAAAAACAATGCGAAATCTTTAGATTAAGGTACTTTCATACGCTTTTGTACTTACATAACATTTCACCCGGCTTATACATTACTGTATGAGCCGGGTGAATGAATCGTTTTTGTTTTTATTCTTTTGTAAGTTCCGGTATCTCGATTGTTGTACCGTATGGCACGTTATCGGGGTTCTTAATTACTTTCGGGTTGTGTTTTACGATGTATGGCCACATCGCTTTTGTACCGTAAAAGCGTAATGAAACTCGTGTTAAAGTTTCCCCCTCTTTAATGGTGTATTTTGTTTTGGTACCGGTAATCTTATAGGATGCAGAATCCGAATATACCGAGGTTGCAGACTGTTGCTGTTGGGCAGGTTTACTTTCTGCTTTGACAGGTTCCGCTGCCGGTTCCTTCTTGACTGCAGGTTTTGGCTGCACAGTTTCGTCGGGCGTAACAGGAGCTGCCTCCGCTACTGTATCTTTTTGCACAATTGTATCAGAAAGTTGTGCTTCCGGCTGAACAGGCTGAACGACCTCCGGCATGTCGACTATATCCTTATCAGAATCAGATGAAGAAGAGAATAAATCCGGGTAATAAATAAACAGGATAGCTCCTCCACACAATAACAAGACTATAATAATTGTTGCTATCAGATAAGGAATCGCTGATTTCTCCTTTTTATCACTGTCTTTATCGGTATAGGCGGCTTTCGGTTGTTCTGTTTCCGGTTCTTTTTTCGGTGTTGCAGGTTCCATATTCGCTTTATAAAGCTCTTGGGCGATAATTTGTTCTGCAGTAGTTTCCGTTTTTTTCTTCTCTGTTTCTGGTTCTTCTATAATTGTTTCTTCCGAAGCTTCTTCAACCGGCTCTTCTGTTGCTGCCGGACTGAAGTCAGGTTCTAATGGAGTTTCTGAAGGTTCCTCTTCTGAAGAATCTTCAAGTATTGATTCCGATTCGGCTTCTGATTCCAATAATTCTTCGGTCATAGGTTGCTCTATAACAGCAGGTTCCGGTTCTGTTTCTGTCGGAACGGTTTCATTCGTATCGGTCTCCTCTCCTTTAACCGCAGCCACTGCTTCAGTTGCCGGTTCTTCTATTGCGGGCTCTTCCGGCTGTATTTCTTCCTGAGTATCTTCATCAGTATTTTTATCCTCTGTAACTTCAGAATCGACCATTTCGGCTTCACTGGCAGGAACCGAGGCTTCTTCCTCATCGGATTCCTCCATCGGAGTATCTTCCAATACCGTACTCTCATTTAGTACTACCGTCTCAAAATGCGCAAAAGGCTTATTTATCGTATCTCTGAGCGTCGTGTCCGGAGTAAACGATACTTTGGTGTGCCCTTTTATCTGAAAACGCTCCCCAGTGTTGACATTAACGCTTTCCCGGCTATCGACATCAACAAGTTTGAAAGTCCCCAATCCTTTGATTTTCACAGTCTTCTCATTCTCCAGGGCTTGTTCTATCAAGAGAAAGAACTCTTTGACGAATGCTTCGGCATCCTTCTTGGTCATGCTATGTTTAGCCGCCAATAAGTCGATAAGGTCTTGAATTGTCAGTCTTTCATTCATAATTGGGAAAATATATATTATTTAAACTTGTCTTTCAGTGTATTACTGGGTCTGTATGACAATACCAGTTTGGGAGGAACCAGCATGCGCTGCTTGGTGGACGGATTAATCGAAATACGTTCCGCCTTTTTCTTCACTTCGAAAGAACCGAAGCCCTGTATGGCAATCACATTTCCATCTTCCAGTTCCTGTGTCATATCAGACAATAAAGAACTTATCAGTTCAGAAGTGTCTTTGATAGTATATCCCAGTCTGTCTGCCAGTTCCGATGTAAATTCCTTATTATTCATACTTGTTCATTATCTTTGCATATAAATCAAAATCGTCCGCGTCGGTTACTTCTACCCGATAGAATTGCCCGATTTCAAGTTCCTCTCCAGAATGGCTGATCAACACCTCCGGATCTACCTCCGGTGAATCAAACTCTGTACGTCCGATATAATAATCTCCCTCGATCCGGTCGATGATCACTTTCATCTGCTGACCGATTTTCGCTGCGCTCAATTCTGCTGAAATACCTTGCTGGATATCCATCAGTTCATCCAGTCGGGCTTGCTTAACCTCCTGTGGTATAGAGTCTTCATATTGTTTGGCGGCATAAGTTCCTTCTTCTTCAGAATAGGCGAAAGCTCCCATTCTGTCAAAACGCGCTTTGCGCACAAACTCTTTCAGCTCTTCAAAGTCCTCCTCCGTTTCTCCCGGATGTCCTACCATCAGCGTGGTGCGCAGATGAATGCCCGGCACTTCTTTACGGAATTGCTCAATCAACTTGTAGGTATCTTCCTTGCCTACTTGCCGGCGCATTAATTTCAGCATATTATCGCTGATGTGCTGCAAGGCAATATCCATATATTTGCAGACATTATCACGTTCACGCATTACACGGAATAAATCCGTTGGAAAATGTGCCGGATACGCATAATGCAAACGAATCCATTCTACGCCCGGTATTTCCGAAATACGTTCGATCAATTCGGGCAACATTTGCTTTTTATACAGGTCAATTCCGTAATATGTCAATTCCTGAGCAATCACCTGAAACTCTTTTACTCCTTGCGATACCAGATACCGTACCTCGTCCAGAATTTCTTCTATCGGCTTGGATATATGATGTCCGGTGATAATGGGAATAGCACAATAAGAGCATTTGCGGTCGCACCCTTCTGAAATCTTCAGATATGCATAATGCTTGGGAGTCGTCAAAGTACGCTCAATGTATAATTCCTCATGATATGTTTTTCCCAAGTCCTGCAAAAGTTCTTTCCAGTTGAATTTACCGTAGAACTTATCCACCTGTGGAATTTCAATAGCCAGTTCTTGCAGATAACGTTCGGAAAGACAACCCATTACAAAAAGTTTCTTCAGATCGCCTTCTTCTTTTCTTTCTGCAAATTCCAGAATCATGTTGATAGACTCTTCTTTCGCGTCGCCGATGAACCCGCAGGTGTTGATCACCGCAATTTCCCCTTCCGGTTTTTCAGTATCATGAGTTACGCTATATCCTGCTTCTTCCAGCTGACGCATCAACTGCTCCGAGTCTACTAAATTTTTGGAACAACCTAAAGTAATAATATCTATTCTCTTTCTTTTCATGCATTCTCTCCAAACAGGGAATCAACAAATTCATTCTTGCGGAAGACCTGTAAATCTTCCATGCCTTCACCCAATCCGATATATTTTACAGGAATCTTGAACTGGTCGGAAATTCCGATGACCACTCCGCCTTTAGCAGTTCCGTCCAGTTTGGTGATCGCCATTGCGGTCACTTCCGTAGCTAAAGTGAACTGCTTGGCCTGCTCGAACGCATTTTGTCCGGTAGAACCATCCAGTACCAGCAGCACTTCGTCCGGTGCATTGGGAACTACCTTCTTCATGACGTTTTTAATTTTGGTCAACTCATTCATCAAGCCTACTTTGTTGTGCAGACGACCGGCTGTATCGATAATTACCACATCCGCATTGTTGGCAACGGCAGAACTCAGTGTGTCGAAAGCGACAGATGCAGGGTCTGCACCCATTTTCTGTTTGACAACAGGTACACCTACCCTTTCACCCCAAATCATCAACTGCTCTACAGCAGCTGCGCGGAATGTGTCGGCTGCACCCAGATAAACAGATTTGCCCGCTTTCTTGAATTGATAAGCTAATTTTCCGATTGTTGTTGTTTTACCTACCCCATTTACTCCCACTACCATAATTACATAAGGCTTTTTCTCGATAGGTACATCAAAGTCTGCTACATCATCCGAATTATTCTCGGTCAAAAGGGCAGCAATCTCATCGCGCAGTATATGGTTCAATTCCTGCGTATTCACATATTTGTCTGCGGCAGCACGTTTTTCGATACGTTTGATAATATTCAAAGTTGTCTCTACCCCCACGTCCGATGTGATCAAAACTTCTTCCAGATTATCCAATACTTCGTCGTCCACTTTCGACTTACCGGCCACAGCGCGAGCGATTTTACTGAATACGCTCTCTTTGGTTTTAGATAATCCTTTATCTAAAGTTTCCT
>OBWS01001173.1_pt1 | contig 12557 bp, 10 predicted proteins | sample 1495291 | NCBI WGS metagenome assembly OBWS01 (sample SAMEA2580090, study PRJEB22360) | human gut metagenome | biome: human gut; feature: human-associated habitat; material: faeces | place: Denmark | collected 2008/2010 | reverse complement strand
AAAAGGCAAGGCATGACCAGAAGGTCTATGCCTTGCCTTTTTCATGCCAACTTGTACGTCCTGGACGGCGCTCGCTGACTTATGCTCAACCTGCGACGTTCCCCTTGTTGGTGCAGGGGGAAGCTTGCTCGCTCTGGTGCCCGTTCGCTGGCTTCAGCTCTGCCTGCGACGTTTTTGTTGTTGGTGCTGAGTGACTTGTTCCCCGTTCTAAACGAGCTGCCCCGGGTCCCCGGTGGTTGTGGTGAGCGTGTTTGGTTGGTGCCTGTTGATGGTCTGGGTATCGGGGAGGGCGGGCTCCGTTATAATCGCCTAGGACATTAAATGGAAACGGGACGGGAGCCACACATGCGCCAGGGTTTCGACAACGCGAAGTACATCGAGCTGCAGGCTGCTCACATTAAGGAGCGCATCTCGCAGTTTGGTGGCAAGCTCTATTTGGAGTTTGGCGGTAAGCTGTTCGATGACTATCATGCGAGCCGCGTGCTGCCGGGTTTTGAACCGGACAGCAAGTTCCGCATGCTCAAGAGCATCGCCGACGATGTCGAGGTTATCATCGCGATCAACGCGAACCACATCGAGAAAAACAAGGCTCGTGGTGACCTTGGCATTACCTATGACGAGGATGTGCTGCGCCTGGTTGACCTGTTCCGCGGCAACGGCTTTGCCGTCGCGGCTGTGGTCATCACCCAGTACGCCGGCCAGCCCGCTGCCGATGTATTCCGCAACCGCCTGAACGCGCTCGGTATCCCCGCCAAGCTGCACTATCCCATCGAGGGGTATCCGCACGACGTCGACCTGATCGTGTCCGACGACGGCTATGGCAAGAATGAGTTTGTCGAGACCACTCGTCCGCTCGTCGTGGTCACCGCTCCCGGCCCCGGCTCAGGCAAGCTCGCCACTTGCCTCTCGCAGCTCTATCACGAGCACAAGCACGGCACCGCCGCCGGCTACGCCAAGTTCGAGACTTTCCCGGTCTGGAATCTGCCCCTCACGCATCCGGTCAACATCGCCTATGAGGCAGCAACGGCCGATCTCGACGATGCCAATATCATCGACTCCTTCCACTTGGAGGCCTACAACAAGACCACGGTCAACTACAACCGCGACGTCGAGGCCTTCCCGGTGGTCCGTGCTCTGATGGAAAAGATCCTGGGCAAGAGCCCCTATCAGAGTCCTACGGACATGGGCGTCAATATGGTCGGCTTTGCCATCACCGATGATGATGCCTGCCGCGACGCTTCCAAGATGGAGATCGTCCGCCGCTACTTTACCGCGGTCGAAAATGTGCGCCGTACCGGCATGGGCGATGAGCAAGTCGACCGTCTCAAGATTATTATGAAGAAAGCCGGCATCGATAAGAACTACTCACCGGCGCGCTCGGCGGCCCTCACCAGGGAGCAGCTGACGGGTGGTCCCGTGGGTGCCATGGTCATGCCCGATGGCTCCGTGGTGACCGGTAAGACCTCCACGCGCCTGGGCGCCGCAAGTTCGCTCATTATGAACGCCCTCAAGCATGTCTCGGGCGTCGACCTTGAGCTCGAGGTCATTAGCGATGAGGCGATCGAGCCCATCAGCAAGCTCAAGACGCATTTCCTGGGCAGCAAAAACCCTCGCCTCCACACCGACGAGACGCTTATGGCGCTGTCGATCACCTCGGCCACGAGTGAGACGGCCGCTCGCGTCCTTTCGGGCCTGGAGCAGCTGCGCGGTTGCGATGCCTTCTTTAGCGTGATTATCTCGCCGACGGACGAGACGGTACTGCGCAAACTGGGTATCAACGTGTGCTGCGAGCCCAAGTTTGAGCGCCGCGGTTTCTTCCACCGCTAAGTTTGAAGCACCGCGGTAATTGCATTGCATTTTGGCCGTATCGGGTTGGCGCCCGGTACGGCTTTTTGATCAATAAAGCGCCTATTTCGGCGAAAAATAGCCGTTTACCTGCCTAGAAACAATTTGAGCGGTATACAATAACCGTAACTGTTTCATCCTTAGCGGGATGCCGCATGATGGATATTACCTGCCATCGTGAGGTGTGTCGGTCGCGCACGGCGCGTTAGATGCTCGTGCTCGGTTTGAGGAGGCTGCTATGGCGGGCAAGGGTCGTGCGAGTGTCAACGATATGAAGCGTGTTGAGGTGCTGGTGTTGATGGAAATCGACCAGCAAACCGAAGACAATGGCGGGCCGTATGGTTTCTCGCGCAAAACGCTTGCCGAGCGCGTGGGGGTTTCGCCGTATCGTGCCCGCGCCGCAATCGATCGCTTGGATTCCGAAGGCATGATTGATGTCGTCTCGCGTTATAGCGACGACGGCGGTCAGCTTGCAAATGGCATTTGCCTCACCGAACGTGGCGAGTGGTATCTTGAGGGCGTCCGTACCGGCATGCTCGTTCAAGAAATGCTTGAGGACGAGGTTGCTGATCGATAGCAGCATGTAACCCTTGCCATAGCGACGCCGCCTGGGAAACCGGGCGGCGTTTTGTTTCAAGATTGAGAAATGCAATCGCACGCGAGAAAAATTGCGAACGGTCCGCGGCGCGAGTATTACAATGAAGACCCGTAAGATGTGGATAAACAACTTCTACGGGAAGCGCAGGTAACTCAATATGACCAAGCATGTGTTCGTAACCGGTGGCGTGGTTTCGTCCTTGGGCAAGGGTATCACCGCGGCCTCGCTGGGCCGTCTGCTCAAGTCGCGTGGCTACAAAGTAACGATGCAGAAGGCCGATCCGTATCTGAACGTCGACCCCGGTACCATGAGCCCCTTCCAGCATGGTGAGGTCTTCGTTACCGAGGATGGTTACGAGTCCGACCTGGACCTGGGTCATTACGAGCGCTTTATTGATGAGAACCTGACCCGCGATTCCAACTTTACGACCGGCGCCATCTATAAGAGCTTGATCGCCCGCGAGCGTCGCGGCGACTTTTTGGGCGGTACCGTGCAGGTGATTCCTCACGTCACCAATGCCATTAAGGACAAGTTCCGCCGCATCGAGGAGCAGACCGGCTCCGATGTAGTCATCACCGAGCTGGGCGGCACGATCGGCGACATCGAGTCGCAGCCGTTTGTCGAGGCCATCCGCCAGTACCGCAAGGAGGCCGGCCCCGAGAACGTCTGCTACATCCACGTGTCGCTCGTTCCCTATATCGCCGCCGCCCACGAGGTCAAGACCAAGCCCACGCAGCATTCCGTCAAGGAGCTCCGCAGCTTTGGCATCCAGCCCGATATCATCGTGCTGCGCTCCGACCACCATATCGATGACGCTATCCGCGGAAAGATCGCAAGCTTCTGCGACGTCGACACCGATTGCGTCTTTACCAACGAGGACTGCGCGAGCATTTACGATGTTCCGCAGCTGCTTGCCGAGCAGGACTTTGACCTGCGCATTTGCGAACGCCTGGGTCTGGATCCGCGTGAGCGCGACATGAGCGAGTGGAACGAGTTCCTGCGCAAACAGAATCACGCCAACCATCACGCCGACAAGGTGAAGATCGCCGTCGTGGGTAAGTACACGCAGCTGCCCGATGCGTACCTGTCGGTTATCGAGGCCCTGCACCATGCGGGCGTCTTCTACGATCGCCATGTGGACGTCCAGCTGGTCGACGGCGAGAGCCTCGACGAGCAGAATGTCTCCGAGGTTTTGGGCGACGCCTCGGGCATCCTGGTCCCCGGCGGCTTTGGCAAGCGCGCCCTGGAGGGCAAGATCCTCGCGGCCGAGTTTGCCCGTGAGCACAAGATTCCGTATCTGGGCATTTGCCTGGGTATGCAGGTGGCCGTGTGCGAGTTCGCCCGCAACGTCGTCGGCCTTGCCGGCGCCAGCTCCTCCGAGTTCGATCCGGACGGCCCGTTTAGCGTCATCGATCTGATGAGCTCGCAGGAGGACGTGACCGAGAAGGGCGGCACCATGCGCCTGGGCGCCTATCCGTGCAAGCTCGCCGCCGATACCCTTGCTCGCGAGGCATATGGCGAGGAGCTCGTCTACGAGCGTCACCGTCACCGCTTTGAGTTCAACAACGCCTTCCGTGACCAGCTCGAGGACGCCGGTTTGGTTATCTCGGGTCTGTCGCCTGACGAGCGCCTGGTCGAGATGGTCGAGCTGCCGCGCGATGTGCATCCGTGGTATGTGGCAACCCAGGCTCATCCCGAGTTCAAGAGCCGCCCGACCAACCCGCAGCCGCTGTTCCGCGAGTTCGTGCGCGCTTCGATCGGCCAGCACGAGGGTGTCGACCGTCTGCAGGTGACGCCCATGAACCTCGCTACGGACTAAGGGTGCCGGCGAATAAGGAACATACCGAAGCTACTCCCTCGTCGCTCGCCGTGGCGGCGGGGGAGTATCTCGATTACCTTGCGGTCGAGCGGGGTTTGGCGCGCAACACGATTGCGGCCTATCGTCGTGACCTGACGACGTACTGCGCCTATTTGGAGCGGGTGGGTATTGTGTCTTTTGAAGAGGTGACCCGTCAGGTCGTGGAGGGCTTTGTCGCCGACCGTCGCGATGGGGGCTATTCGGATGCCTCGGTGGAGCGTGCGCTTGCGGCCGTGAAGGGCCTGCATGCCTTTTTGGTGCGCGATGGGGCTGTGGCCCAAAATCCAACGGCGGCGTTGCGCCTGCCTAAAAAGGCTGAGCGTTTGCCGGAGTATCTATCGGTGGAGGATGTCTCGGCGCTGCTCGATCAAGACTTCCCCGAGGGCGAGATGGGCTTGCGCGACCATGCCATCTTGGAAGTGCTCTACGGATGCGGTTTGCGTGTGAGCGAATTGGTGGGGCTCGATGTGGGCGATATCCATATTGACGATGGCTTTGTACTCGTTCGCGGTAAGGGCTCAAAGGAACGCCTGTCCCCGCTGGTGGGAAGCGCGGCGCGAGCTCTGACGCTTTATGTAACTGAGGGGCGTTCTCGCTTGGCGGCCCATGCCCGCGGAACCGAGACCTCGGCGGTCTTTTTAAATAAGAACGGCCGCCGTCTGTCGCGCCAGGGCATCCATGCCATCTGTGAGCGCTACGGGCGCCAGGTGGGACTGGTGGGGCTCCATCCCCATACGCTGCGTCACTCCTTTGCCACCCATATGCTTGCGGGCGGCGCAGACCTCCGTGTGCTACAGGAGATCTTGGGACATGCCGATATATCGACCACGCAGGTCTACACGCATGTCGATCGTACGCAACTGACCGAGGTCTATTTGGCCGCGCACCCGCTGGCACATCGTTAACACATCGCTGACCTGCATATTTATAGGTATTTGGGGACGGGCTCCAGATTGCCGCGGCGTGCTTTTGCGCGCGCATGGGCAATCTGGGGCCCGTCCCATTTTTCGCCACTTGGCGTCGCGGTGGTGGGCCGTGTGTGCCGTGGGTGGGGGAGTTTGGGGGCGATGTGAACGGCGTGTAAAGGGACGTAAAAATCACCTCAAGGTCAACTTGAAGGTTGAGGTTCACGGACGTGGTTCTACAGGTGGCATCCCGCCTTTGCTGCAAACACAACATATTGTGTTTTCGAACATATGCTCGGGGGTGTTTTACAACATATTGGGAGTGGAGTGGTGGGGCGGGGTGGGGGAAGGGGTGGGGAAAGGTGTTGAAAAATGGGGCGGTTCCCCATATTATTGATGACGTCGACAGGCGGGGTGGTTCCCCGCGTACGTGCCATCTGAGTAACCGAGGGGAGGGCGCACATGGGAATGACGGGTGCATACGAGCGCAATCTCGATGCAAAAGGTCGTCTATCCCTGCCTGCACCCCTTCGCGAGGAGCTTGGAGAGCACGTTCGCGTGTTCAAAGCCCTGGATGTCGATGCTCTGTACGTGTTCTCTGCCGAGGCCTTCGATAAGTGGGTCGAAGGACTCTTCGCGGGTCGTGAGGGCCACGAGGGTTTTAACCCGCGTGACATCAACGACCAGAAGCTCATGAGGGCGATCAACAAGCGCACCACGTCGATGGACGTGGACAGCGCCGGTCGTATCGGTCTTTCCGAGTCTCTCCGCAAGCAGGCGAACCTCGACCGCGAGGTCACGGTTGTGGGCAACTACGACCACCTTGAGGTTTGGGATCGCGCCGCGGCCGATGAGGACGATGACGATGAGGCCCTGCTGGACCTCTTCTTCTCGTAAGGGCAAGGCACGGGTAACGGATGGAGCGTGGGATCTTGACACAAGAATATCGGCATGAACCTGTCATGCTCGGCGAAGTGCTTGAGTCGCTGCGGCTAAAGAGCGGCTCCGTTGTCTGCGATTGCACCCTTGGCGGTGCCGGCCATTCGGTAAAGATGGCCGCGCAGGTGGGGGAGACGGGCCTTTTGCTCGGCGTCGATCAGGACGACATGGCCCTCGAGGCCGCTGGTGCCCGTCTGGACCGCGAGGTTCCCGGCGTTCCGCACCAGCTGCTGAAGGGCAACTTCGGCGACTTGGACGAGCTGCTTTGCTCGGCCGAGGTGCCCGGGGTCGATGGCTTCCTGTTCGATTTGGGCGTTTCGTCACCGCAACTCGATATCCCTGGCAGGGGCTTTTCGTATAACGAGGACGCCCCATTGGACATGCGGATGGATCCGGGTAATAACACCTTAAACGCAGCTGAGGTCATCAACACCTATAACGAACACGACCTCGCCCGGATTCTACGCGTCTACGGAGAAGAGAAGTTCGCCTCGCAGATTGCGCGCGAGATCGTGCGCCGCCGCGAGCAAGAACCGATCGAAACCACCGGCCAATTTGTCGAGATCATCAAGGCGGGTATCCCGGCTGCCGCTCGTCGGCATGGCGGACACCCGGCCAAGAAAAGTTTCCAGGCCATTCGCATCGAGGTCAATCACGAGCTCGATGTGCTCGAACGAGGGCTTGATGCCGCCACCAGGTGGCTCAACCCGGGCGGACGTATCTGCGTCATCTCGTATCACTCGCTCGAGGACCGTATCGTAAAGAACCACTTTAAGGAGATGAGCCAGGGGTGTACGTGTCCGCCGGAGATTCCGGTGTGCGTGTGCGGCAACGTGCCGATACTCAAGGTCATCACCCGCAAACCCTTGGTTGCCCAGCCTGATGAGGTTGAGCGCAACCCTCGGGCGAGATCAGCCAAAATCCGCGTGGCGCAGCGTCTGTAGGCGCGACCGCGCGATATTGGACCTCCCGCTCGCACCATAAACGAAGCTTAAACACACTACCAACGTACTCGGGATGGGAGGCGGCATATCATGGGCTACAACACTTCAAGCGCAGCACTCGCCTATGATATGAACGCCATGCCCGCCTATCGTGAGACGCCGCAGGCCCCCGTTGCTCCCCGTGAGCAGCGCGCGCCGCGCTTTGATGTCTACACGGGCGCGGGCCGTCAGGCAAACCAGGCGGTAAGCCCGGTTTTCATGAGCGTTCTTAAAACGTTTTGCATCATTGCGGCTATCTTCATGACGATCGGCGTCGCCCGCGTGGCGCTCGCCGGCGTTACGGCCCAGGTGCTCAACAGCAACGCCGAGCTTACCAGCACGCTCGAAAAGGCGACCGATGAGAGCTCCGACCTGGAGGTCATGCATTCGGTCTATGGCGCCGACACGCGCATTCGCGACCTTGCGGGCGCTTATGGCATGGTGGAGCCCAGCGAGAGCGTTACACTTGACTTTTCGCAGGATGCAGCCGCGGGCGCCAACGCGACCGCGACCGCTCAGTAGCAAGACGGTAGCTGAGTATGACAAATGACTATCGCCGCGGTTCCGATGGGGGCCGCGGTTCTGGACGTCCCTCGTCGCGGGGACGTTCTGGTTATCAAGGAACGGGTCGGCAATCTTACAACGCCGGGCAGTCCCGTGGCAACGACCCGGCGTCGCGACTTCGCGGCTCGGACGGCCCTCAAATGCATAACACCAGGTCGCGCAAGAGTTCGTCGACCGAATGGCTCACAGGCACGCCTCTGCCTCGCCGCAAAGCCATCATGGGCTTCATCGGGCTTGGTTTGAGCTTGGGCGTCTTTCGCCTTGCCGACTATCAAATTGTCGAAGCCGATAAACTGCGCGAGCGTGCCGATGCGCGCCGCCTGCTTGCACAGACCCTCTATGCCAAACGCGGCACCATCTACGACCGCAACGGTAACGTGCTGGCGTCGTCGGTCGAATGTCGCAACATCGCCGTGAACCCGCAGCTTGTCGAGGATGTTGACAAGACGGTGTCGGCGCTGGTCAAGGCAACTGGAATCGATAAAAAGACCTGCCGCAAGCTCGTCGAGTCCGATGGCACCTGGGTGTATATCAAGCGCCAGGTGGACGAAGACGATGCTGCGGCGCTGGAGAAGAAGAACCTGCCCGGCGTGCTTTTTGAGCAGGCCATGAAGCGCGTATATCCATACGGCAATCTGGCATCGCAGGTGCTGGGTGTAGTGAATGTAGACAACGACGGCTTGACGGGTCTCGAAAAGCAATACAACAAGCTTCTGACCGGCACGAATGGTACCCTCGTGCGCGAGCGCGCGAGGGACGGCAGCTATATCGCGGGCGGTGCCTATAAAAAGGTGGCTGCGGTCGACGGCGTTGACATCGTGACGACGCTCGACGTCAATATGCAGCGAGCGGCTGAGGATGCTTTGGCGGAGGCTGTCGAGAAGACAAAGGCCAAGAACGGCTCGGCTTTGGTCACCGACCCCACGACTGGTGAAATTCTCGCCGCCTGCTCGTACCCGACCTACGACCAGACCGATCTGGAAAACGCCAAGACCGAGGATATGAACTTGCGCCTGGTCACCGACGCCTACGAGCCCGGCTCGGTCTTTAAGACGCTCGTGGCGGGCGCCGGCTTCGACTTGGGCGTCGTGCGATCGAGTACGTCGTTTGAGGTGCCGGCGAGCATCAAGGTGGGTGACGATACCGTCACCGATGCCGACAAGCGCGACTATGCCATGACCATGGATGTGCGCGAGATGATGCGCCGTTCGTCCAACGTGGGCTTTGTCCTGGTGGGGCGCAAGATCGGTGCGGATGACTTTGCCGCCTATGTGGACAAGTGGGGCATAGGTCACAGCTCCGGTGTCGATTTTCCGGGCGAGAGCCTGGGCATCGTCAAGGAGCGTGACCAGTATGACGGCGCCACGCTGGGTTCGATGAGCTTTGGACAGGCGCTGTCCGTCTCGCCGATTGAGATCGCACGTGCCGTGGGCGGCATCGCCAACGGCGGCGTGATGATGACCCCGCACTTCTATAAGTCCAGCAAAGGCGACGAGAAGGACTGGGGCGAAGGCGAGCGCGCGATTTCGGAGGACGCCGCATCCCAGGTGACATCGTGCATGCAGACGGTCGTGTCCGAGGGAACGGGCGTTGGCGGCGCGGTTGACGGCTATGACGTGGCGGGTAAGACCGGTACGGCCGAACGAGCCGACGAGAACGGCGGCTACCTCAAGGAGAACTACATGTCGTCCTTTATGGGCTTTGCACCGGCGCAATCGCCCAAGGTGCTGTGCTATATCACGCTCGACGGAACGCCGAGCGGCTCAGATGCCGCTGCGGTGCCGTTCCAGTCCATTATGGCCAACGCGCTCGACGTGCTGGGTATCCCGCACACGAAGTAGGGGGTTACAATCTTTGGGGCGTGGTTTGTTGTCCCATATGAGGGGTGTTCACATGCCCTGCACCACGCATGCGCGGCGCTGGGATACAATACGCCGATAGCATTATTAGGTTTACAGGGGAGCTGCAATGATAGAGATCGCCGTCAACAACCTCGCGGCCGCAACAGGGGCCCGAACCGTGACGGGAGAAGCCGATCAGGTATGCCGCGGGTGCGTTATCGACTCGCGCCAGGTCGAGGAAGGGACGATTTTCGTCGCCTTTCCCGGTGAAAACGTCGACGGCAATGATTTTGCTTCCCGTGCCGTCCAGTCGGGTGCCGGCGCCGTCGTGATGACGCGTGAGCCCGAGGCCGAGCTGGTCTCGCTGGCGCAGGACAAGGGCTGTGCCATCTTGCTGACCGATGATCCCGAGGAGTTTCTGCTGCGTTTGGCGCACACGTACCGTCTGGAGCTTGGCTGCCTGGTCGTTGGTATTACCGGTTCCATCGGCAAGACGACGACCAAGGACGTGCTCGCCGCTGTGCTCGCCAAGCGCTATCGTGTCTGGGCCACCAAGGGCAATTTCAATAACCTGATCGGCATGCCACTCACGGTGCTTTCCGCTCCGGCCGATACCGAGGTCCTGGTGCTCGAGATGGGCATGAACCATTTCCACGAGATCGAGCGCCTGTCCCAGTCCGCCAATCCCAACCTTGCCATCGTGAGCAAGATTGGTACCTCTCATATCGGCATTTTGGGTAGCCGCGAGAACATCGCCCGCGCTAAGGCCGAGATTGTCCAGGGTATGTGCGCCGCTGGCGACTTCTTGCCGCTGCTGGTTTTGGGCGGCGAGGACGACTTTACGCCGTTCATTCGCGATACGTTCGCCCAGCCTGCTGGTATCGACGTGATGCTGGCCGGCGTCTCGGACGATGATGAGGTCCGTGCCCGCGACGTTCGAGTTGATGACGAGGGCCGTCCGGTCTTTACGCTCGATTTTGGTCAGGGCGAGACAATCGATACCATGCTTGCCATCCCCGGCGTGCAGTCCGTCCCAAATGCCGTTAAGGCCGCCGCGGTTGCCTATCGCCTGGGCGTGACGCCCGAGCAGATCGATGCTGCCTTTAGGGGCCTCACGATCACCGGTCACCGCCAAGAGATCAAGCGCGCCAAGAGCGGTGCCCGCGTCATCGACGATTCCTATAACGCCAGTGCCGAATCCATGGCTGCTGGCCTCGATCTGCTGTGCTCGCTTTCGTGCACGGGGTCTCGCATGGCGATCCTGGGCGAGATGGGCGAGATGGGCGATGAGGCTCCTCGCATGCATGAGCTCGTGGGCGCCTATGCCGCCGCCAAGAAGCTCGACATGCTGGCGTGCGTGGGTGGTGAGCTGGCCCAGCTTATGGCCGATGCCGCGCGCATGATGGGCATGGACGAGGACCGCATCCAGGTGTTCTCCGATTATCAGCAGGTGCTCGACCGCATGGGCGGCGCGCTTGAAAAACATGATGTTGTACTGGTCAAGGGTTCCCGTTTTGTTGAGCTCGACCGCTTTGTGGAAGGTGTGTGCTAGCCCATGTTCGGCAATCCCTCGTATCCAACGTATCAGGCTTTTTTGGGGCTTGGCATCGCCGCTGCCATTGCGCTGCTGCTCATGCCGTGGTGGATCAAGCTGCTCAAGGTCGAGGGTATCGGCCAGCAGGTTCGTGCCGACGGCCCCAAGCGTCATTTGGTTAAGCAGGGAACGCCCACCATGGGTGGCGTTGTCATCCTCGTCGCGATCTCGCTGACCTGCCTGCTGATGGGCAAGCTCACCACCGAGCTCGTGCTCGTGCTGCTCGCCACGCTGGCGACCGGCGTGCTGGGCCTGATCGACGACCTGACCTCCGTTACGCACGGGCGCTCGCTCGGTCTGACGCCTCATGCCAAGATGATCGGCCTAACCATTATCTGTGTCACCTTTACGGTACTTGCCGTCAACTGGTGCGGCGTCGCCCCCGAGATTCGTTTTCCCGGCGGCCTGACGATTGACCTCGGTGTTCTTTCGACCACCATCTGCGGCCTTTCGTTCCCGTGGCTCTACATTGTCTTTTGCTGGCTGATGATCGCCGGTCTTTCTAATGCCGTGAACCTGACCGATGGCCTTGACGGTCTTGCTGGCGGCACCTCCATGATCGCCATGCTCGCCATGGCTGCCATGGCGTTTTTGCACGGAGACGTGAACCTGTCCATCTTCTGCACCGCGTGTGCCGGTGCCTGCTTGGGCTTTCTGTGGTTCAACTGCTATCCGGCGAGCATCTTTATGGGCGATACCGGCTCGCTTGCCCTGGGCGCCGCGTTTGCCTGCACGTCCATCATGACCAACACCGAGGTCGTCTCCCTCATCATCGGCGGCCTGTTTATCGTTGAGACCCTGTCGGTCATGATTCAGGTTGTCTACTTCCACTTTACGCACGAGCGCGTCTTCCTTATGGCGCCCATCCATCATCATTTCGAAAAGAAGGGCTGGGCCGAGACCAAGGTCGTCATCCGTTTTTGGATTATCGCTGCGGCCTTTGGTGCCGTTGGCCTTGCTTTGTTCTTCCAGTTGGGATAGTGGTCTTTCATGCCTCTTGCTGATGTCTTTAGCCTGCTCGTTTTGGGTCAGGGCAAATCCGGTCTCGATGTCGCCCGCTGGGCGCTGGCACATCCCGAGCGCGTAAGCGCCGTTACCGTGTATGGCGGCGGCACCTCTGAGCCCAATGACGCCACGCGTGCGCTCGAGGCTGCTGGTGCGTCGTTTGTCTATGGGGCCGAACAGGTCGAGGGCGCCTATGACGTGTGCGTGACATGCCCGGGTATTTCGGAGTTCTCGTCCTTCTTTAAGGCGGGGCGTGAGCATGCCGCTCAGATTATGGGCGAGCCCGAGTTTGCCTATCGCTTGTCTCCCCAAAATTGGATTGCCATCACGGGCACCAACGGCAAGACAACTACCACGTCGCTGACTGATTATCTGCTCAAGGCTGCCGGCGAGGCCAGCGTTGCTGTCGGCAACATCGGCGAGCC
>OBWS01001159.1_pt1 | contig 12722 bp, 10 predicted proteins | sample 1495291 | NCBI WGS metagenome assembly OBWS01 (sample SAMEA2580090, study PRJEB22360) | human gut metagenome | biome: human gut; feature: human-associated habitat; material: faeces | place: Denmark | collected 2008/2010 | reverse complement strand
TTAGATGGGGCGGCATAGGGAAGTTACTGCTTTCTTTAGGATTGGCACAGGATATTTGGATATCCTGTGCCTTTTCCTTTGTCACGGCATCAAGCCGATAAAGTTATAATAAATATCAATCTGCTGTGTGGCATCCTTACCGCGGTAAACACTACGTTCATGGATTTCGATACGCTCAATGAATTCACGGAGGATTTCAGGAGTCAGTTCCTTGATATCAGTATACTTCTCCACGATTTTCAGGAAGCGCTCCACATTGACAGCTTTTTCTGTATGGCTTTCAATTTCCTGCTCCAGCTGTTCTGCTCTGGTGGTCAAGGCGCACTGTTCATTTTCATAGTCCTGCGACAGCATATCAAACCGTTCTTCTGTCAGCCTGCCAGATACCCTGTCCTCATAGAGCTTTTTGAAAATGCCGTTCAATTCTAATATTCTGCGCCTGTCTTTTTCCAATTCCCGCCGCTTAGCAGATAGTTCCTTTTTGCTGTCCTGCGCGCTTCTATCCATCTGCCGCCGTATAAACTCTTGTGTGTGCTCTTTGGCAAATGCCGTTACCCTGCGTAAATCCTGCAAAACGACCTCGTCTAATACCACCGTGCGGATAAAATGCGCTGTGCAGACTTCCTTGCCCTTTTTGCGGTAGGTTCCACAGATGTAATTCGTCTGCCCCTCCGTCAGGGTTGTTCCTCGGATGTGATAATGCCGGGATTTACAATCAGCACAGAACACTAAGCCTGAAAACTTATCCATCTCACCCATGCGTGTGGGTCTGCGTTTTCCCTTACGGACACGTTGCACCGTTTCCCAAGTGTCAAGGTCGACGATGGGTTCATGAGTATGCTCAAACCGCAGCTGCTTTTCCGGAGGGGTATCCAGCTTGCGTTTGTCTTTATAGGATTTACGGTAGGTTTTGCAGTTGACGGTATTGCCAATGTAGTCCTCGCGCTCCAAAATCTTGGCAACGGTATCCGCAGTCCATCTGTAAGGGTTATCCAGATTCAACTGACCATATGCCGTTCCTGACCTGTAATACTCATAAACCGTAGGTGTCTGCACTTGCTGTTCCCGAAGCTTCTTTGCAATCTGTGCGGGGCCAAAGCCGCCTGCGCACCACTCAAAAATCTGTTTAACAATAGGGGCGGTCACTTCATCCGGAATAATCTGTTTGGGATTATTCGGGTCTTTGATGTAGCCATATGGCGCTCTGGTGGCAAGGCGTTCACCTCGTTCAGCTTTCGCCCGATTCACAAGACGGATTTTCTTGCTGGTCTCCCGGCAATGAAACTCGTTGAACAGATTGCGAAAAGGCATAAATTCATTGATTTCCTTGTCGGTATCCACATCGTCATTGATAGCAATGTAGCGGACATCATACCGTGGAAAGATAATTTCCACATATTCTCCTGTCTTGAGGTAGTCACGCCCAAGGCGGGACAGGTCTTTTGTGATAACAACAGAAACATTGCCTTTTTCAATCTCTACGAGCATTTCCTTGAACTGTGGGCGGTCAAAAGTTGTTCCGCTTACCCCATCATCCACCCAAAAACGGGTATTTCGGAAACCGTTGTCATCGGCATACTTTTGCAGGATTTTCTTTTGATTCTGGATACTGTTGCTGTCTCCCTGCAACTCATCATCACGACTTAGTCGGCAGTAAAGCGCTGTAATTTGGTTTGACTGATTGCTCATTTTTTCCTCCCATCTCTGTCAGCCAAACCGATTGAGAGTAAATATCCTACCGACATTATACCCCCAACCGGCTCTGGCGTCTATCGGACAAATCGGTTTATGGGAGAGAATTTAACTTTGCTGCGATGTATCTTTATCAATCAGGCGCTGGATTTTGTCCAGTGCTGTACTTTGGCTTTTGCTGTTCTGCTGAAAAAAGGAAGTGACCAGATAGGTTGTACCGCCGATTTTCACAGCCAGCTTTTCACCCGCTTTTTTGATGCCTTGTGCAGTGCCGCTTAAATCTGCTTGGGCACTGCGGTCACGAAAGATACGGATACAACATTTTAAAAGTTCTCGAATCTTCAAATAAGCACACCTCCTACATACTCTGTTCCATGTCCTGCTCGTACTGAGGACTATAACCGTGCTTCTGTTTTTTCTTTTTTCCGGATTTTCGACGCATACACTCCTGTGCGTATTTCTGGCGCTCGGCGTCCGGGTCATAGGGATTTACAAGATCTTCAACAGACTTAGCAAGGTATAGAGCGCCGTCGAGGAGAGCAGCCCCACGGCCGTCCATTTTGCTTTGAGCTTCCACGGCAGCATGTCCCGGTGTCGGAGCGCTTCCGTCTGCTCCTTGAATCCCTGCTGTATCTTCCAGTTCAGATTGCTCTCCTGCTTCGAGAGCATCTCTGTCACAGTCTGCGAAATCCGCCTGTGCTGGTCGTTGATGACCCGACACAGCATATCCCCCTGTTTGTCGTATATCCCCTGACAGTAATCCCGGATGGCTTTCTCGATTTCTGGAGTGGTCGGCAAGGTTGAGATATACTGTCCCAGCGCCGCCATCCGTTCCAGCAGCACCGTCTGGCTGCTGAGCATAGCGTCCCATTCCTCTGTTGGGATAGCGCTGACCTGCGGCAGATAGGGCACTGTGATTTTTTGTGGGTTCTCCTGCGGCTTGTTTAAAGCCTTGAGTTCGTTCAAGTTGGGCAAAGTGCTGTTCCATCCTTTCTTTGAGATATTTTTCATCGTGGAGCTTGTTGTCCCTGCACCGCTGGCCTGTGGGGGCTGTATAGGTGATGTATTTATGATGGGGTATCCACTTCACCCCATAGCCCATTTCCTCCATACAGGCGGTAAATTCGGCTTGTGTGCGGCTTTGGGCAAGCGCTGTGTCTATGGCGTTCATCAGTTGAAATTTGAAGCTGCCGCCCCGCACAGCCGACCGGTACTCCCCGGCACCCATGGGCTTCATGGCGGGTTTCCGATAGGGCTTTAAAATCTCTAACCCATGCGCCGCACAGATTTCATCCGAGAGAGTGCGCAACTGCTCTAAATCCTTTTCATTGAATTGCAGCTTCAGCCCGCTCTTACAGCTGACGGAATTGACAATCAGGTGATTGTGCCAATGGTCACGGTCGATATGGGTAGCAATCTGTACCTCGTATCCCTCGAACCGTCTGGCAAGCTCAATGCCCATCTGGTGGATTTCCTGTGGTGTGGCTCCGCAGTCCGGCTTGAAGCTCTGCACATACTGGTAGAAATACACGCCTTTTTCTTTTCTGTACTGCTTTTTCGTTGCCATAAATTCCTGAAAGGCGGTTTCCCCGCAGCAGTTCTGCCCGGATAGCAGCTTGAGCCGATTTCCCTGTGCATCCTCAAACATGGTCTTGTAGTCTTGCGCCACATAATCCATCACCTTTTTCATGGCAATGCGGCTTTGAGTACGTTCTTTTACGGCATAGACGATTGCCATAATCTCACGCCCCTTTGTCCATCAGGTCGCAGATGGAATCGAACACCGCACCGAAGCTCCGCTTTGTTTCCGTAAGGTCGGGGCAGGTAATCCTGCCCATATTGCAAAGCACCGTCAGCTGGTTCAGGTTCTTACCAATCGCCTTGAGCTGTCCTGTAACAGCATCCAGACCCTCCACTACAATAATTTCCTTACCAAGTGCGGACAGGGTAAGAAAATCCGTCATGGTCATACCCGCCAGCAGCGCCTTATTCTGAATGCGTTCATAGTCCGCGGTGCTCATACGCATGGCGAACATCTTGTCTTTTTTCAAATAGTCACGCTCCTTTCGTCCCGGGCCGCCGTCAATACAAACAATATGCTGGCCTACCCTAAAGGGTAGTAAGCGTACTCCAGCCCCGCAAACGTCCCCTTGTTTTTTCGCTCCCTTTGGGTTACAATGGGAGCAACCAATTTATGAAACCGCTTCGGTTTCATGAGCCGTCATTCCATTGCCGTGGAGTGGCGGCTTTTGCTATTCGGCAGTCATAGGCATCACCTCGTTATCTCAGTAATAAGACTAATTGTATAAATATATTTATATTAGTCTACAATTGTATTGTAGCAAGTTCTTGCAATTCTGTCAAGACTAATGTATAATAAAAAATATAATAAGTCGATTGGTCTGAGGTGACACAGGATGCGTTACACATACAAGGTCTGGACTGCCGAGGGCAGAGAGTATTTTGAATACGGCAAGGAACAGAAAAAGAAAAAAGACTTTCCCTTTGGGGAAAGCCTGATGGATTTGCTGTATCTGGATATCTGGTCTGACAGCGGGTTGTTCGAGGGTATGGGCCGAGCGCTCATGGAGCTGTATTCTTCCAAAGAACAGAAGTATGCGGATGAGGTTTTGGCTGCTTTGGACACGATAGCACCCAAACACATTTACTTTGAACTGCTTCGTCTGGAATGGCGGGACAGGCTGGAGCAGGCAAAACGGCAGAATTATGAGAATGTGCTTGATCTGCTGCCCCGCAAGGAATTGACGCATATTCCATCCAATCTTCACACCATGCAGGAGCAGATTAAGACGCTGTTTGCGCGTGTGCTCGATTTGGACAGCAGCGGCAAGGAGCCGGTACAGAAAAAGATGGTGGACTATTACAACGCCAAAGGCGGGGACAGGCTGAACACCTTTCAGTTTCAGCCCCAGCCTATGAGCTTTGAGGTCATTGACCGCAAGACCTTTACCGAGGTTCTGTATCCAAAGAACATCTATGACATCATTGACTACTTCGTGCGGGAATGCGTGAAGCGGGAACAGCCTGTGCGCATCTGCAAAAACTGTAAGCGGTATTTTGCCATCTCAGGGCGCATCAGCTCCGAATACTGCGACCGCCCCATTGACGATAAGGGGCGCACCTGCAAGGATATGGGGGCGATCAACCTGTGGAATGAAAAGCGGAAAGACGATGAGATCTTCAAGGTCTACCGCCGGGAGTACAAGAAGCGCTTTGGCTGGATTAAGGCCGGGAAGATTGAGCAGGATGATTTCTACGCATGGAGCGAAAAGGCAAGAGAGCAGAAGGCACAGTGTGATGCAGGGGAGATCAGCTTACAGGAGTTTATGGATTGGCTGAAGAACTCATAACATTTCAACTATTTTAATTTGAAGAACAGAGAGGATTCTGAAATGAACGAACTGCAATCAATATCACAGCTTTTTCAAAATCGGCTATATGGAAGAATGCTCCTTAGTCATTGTGGCTAAGCATATTTATATGAGGGAGGATAAGCAAATAAATTTTGTCCAAATATTAGATTGTGTCGACAATAGTTAAGTCAAAACCTTTGCCCAGATAGCAATACAGCGAATTTGAACGGCGGCGACAAACGATGCGGTGTTCTTGGCGTAACGAGTAGCAATGCCGCGCCATTGTTTTAATAGCAGGAAAGCATTTTCAACCAAATGACGGAGCTTGTAAAGGTAGGCATCATACTCTCGCAGATATTTACGATTCTTTTTCGGAGGAATGACAACCTGCATACCTGCCGCTAAAGCTGATTCTATTAACTCGTTTGTGTCATAGCCGCGGTCAGCAAGTAAAGCATCCGCCGCAAATCCAGCAATTAGTTGCTGTGCATATCGGCAATCCGCTGTTGTACCCGCTGTAACAAAGAATCTGACCGGCATACCATTCGAATCCACGGCCAGATGTATCTTGGAGTTAAGCCCCCTTTTGTCTTGCCCATATCCTGATTGCCACCAACAGCGCCTGTCCCATGCGGGTGTACTTTAATATGGCTGGCATCAATCATGAGCCATTCTAAATCGGGTTCATCAATCAGGGCTTCCAAAATATTTTCCCAAATACCTTTGTCTCGCCAGCGGCAAAATCGGCGCTGTACGGTATTCCAGTTACCATAGTCGGGAGGCAAGTCGCGCCACGGTGCTCCAGTACGCAATACCCAAAACACTGCATTGATAAACAGACGGGTATCCCGGGCATTACCTCCCCAAGTCCCTTTGTTTCCAATGGTATGGGGTTCAATCAGTGCCCATATGGCATCGGAAATATCGTGTCGATGATATGCTGCTATCATAGAAAAACCTCTTTTATCGTTTTCCCCATTATAACATATATTTATTGTCGACACTATCTAATTAAAACAATAAAATATTATAATTTTATCGATCTTTGCTATAGCTTACGCTATAATTTATTCTGTGGAGGTGTATTAAAATGACAATAGACGAGATTTTAAAAATAATACGTAAAGAAATGCATATTTCGCAAGAAACGCTTGCACGTGAAAGGAATATCAAAAGATATTATTGATAGGTTAAGCTACATTTATATTATCTCTATAACAGATAGGAGTGTTTTTTGTGATAGACGCTAATTCACCATTGTATCCTATGATTAATCAACTATACGAAGCTGATTGTTTAGAATGCATGAAAGATATACCAGATGGGACAATAGACATGATTCTATGTGATTTGCCTTATGGCATGACACAAAATCAATGGGATTGTTACATACCGCTTGATTTGCTTTGGGAGCAATATACTCGAATAATTAAGCCGAACGGTGCCATCGTATTGACTTCGCAAGGACTGTTCACCGCTAAACTGATTTTAAGCCAGCCAAAATTATATAAATATAAATGGATATGGGAGAAATCCAAACCTACAAATTTTTTAAATGCCAAGAAACAGCCTCTTAGAAAATATGAGGATGTTTGCGTATTCTATAAAAAACAGCCTACATATAATCCGCAAATGATTCCCGGTGAACCCTATGATAAAGGAGTTAGAAAAGATCAATTAAGTGGCAGCTATGGTGATTTTCAACCTGTTCATGTTAAAAGTTCAGGAGAGAGATATCCGACAGATATTATCTATGTAAAAACGGCAGAATCTGAAGGAGAGGTTGTTCATCCTACTCAAAAGCCAGTAGAATTGGGGAGATATTTTGTTCGAACATACTCAAAACCAGGTGATGTGATATTAGATAACACTTTTGGAAGTGGCTCTTTTTTAGTCGCAGCACTTATGGAAGGGCGCAATTTCATTGGTATCGAAAAAAATGAGGATGTGGCTCTTTTTAAAAAAGATGGAATTGACTATATCGATGTTGCAAAGCGCAGGTTGTTTTTAGCTTGGAGTACTTTGGATAAAAAGATAAAAAAGAGTATTGCAGACATCAATCTAATTCGAGATTTTAGAGAGAAGTGATTTCAAAATGCCAACTATTGTGAGAAGAAATGAGCGTAGTGAAGCGATCGAACTCATCAAACTGATGGATAGAATTGCTAAACAGAACACTTGGCAAATCAAGTCCATCGGTGGCGAAAGCACGCTCAATACCGGAAACCAGCGGATGTTCCCAGATATCTTTGTGTATGGTGACCTTGCCAGGACGCAAATCCTGCAGGGTTGGGAAGTCAAAATGCCCGACGTTCCGATTACTGATGCGACCTTCATTCACGATGCCCAACGCAAAGCCGATGTGCTTTGCGTGAACAGTTGCTTCATCTGGAATTTCACCTATGGCGTGCTGTATGTGAAGAATGAAGATACCTGGGTGAAAATGCGGGAGTGGGATGAGACTCGCCATATCCGCACTCGCTCCGACGTTATAACGTATAAAGCGGATTGGGAGAGATTGGTTGCCAATATTCTCGGCGAATTGAATGCCTTTTTCGCGTCGGGCGAATTGCGCCCGGCTGGAATCGGAGAAATCGTCACCGACACCATCTTTACCGAAATCCTCAAACGAAATAAGGGGATTGTCGCAGAACATCTGCAAGCGGCTGGTATTCGGAACACAACCATTACAGCGCACATATCGCAATGGTGGCGCGGTGTAGAGAGGGAATACAGGTTCGACCAGAACAACCAGTACACTGCTTATGCTCAGACCGTCCTTCTGAACTGGATTAACAAATTCACATTTGCCCACATGATTAAGCGCAATCACAACCCGGCTCAAGTTGTGGAATGTATCAATGAGGACATCTCGCCAGCAGATGCGCTGCGGGTGTTTGAAGAGATAACTGCCCGATGTGACTTCTTCAACATCTTTGAGGCTGTTCCCTATGGTGATGTTCTCCCCGCTGCGACATGGACGGACTTGACCGACTACAACGCATTTCTTTCTGAGAATGGCTTAGCCAACATTCCGCAGACAGCACTGCAATCTGTATTGGAGAGCAGCGTCAACCAGTTCAAACGCAATGTCGCTGGCGTATTTACCACACCACAGAAACTCGCGAAAATTCTCGTCAACGCCGGAATCACCGATCTGACCGCCCCAGCGATAGACCCCTGCTGCGGCACAGGTACCATTGTAAAAGAAATCCTCGATGCGAAGAACGTTCTCGGCGTTGACCGTGCCTACGCCACGACATACGCTTCCGACAAATACTCGTTCCCGCTTCAAGTGTCGAACATCGCTATGACTCGGGCGAACGCCATCAATCTACCCTGTCTGCTCTTCCGAGCGAACGCATTCAACTTGCGTGAAAACCAAGTGGTGCCGATTACCGACCCGCGAAACGGCGAGAGGCTGGAGATTCGCCTTCCAAAGTGGGGTAGCCTTGTATCCAACCTACCCTTTGTTGCTTTCGACCAAGAAGGACGCGAAGAGAGCAAACACATCGATGCGACGCTGGAGCAAGTCCGTGCCGACAGCGGCATTGTCCTATCTGGGCGAGCTGACCTTTACCAAGCCCTGCTTCTTCACTTGCACAGACAACTTGCCGATAATGCTAGCATTGCCGTCATCACATCCAACTCATGGCTTGGCACCTTGGCGGGGCAGAAGTTCTTCCGTGCGCTAAACTATTATTACAGTGTCGAGAGTATCGTAGCCAGCGGTAACGGTAAGTGGTTTGATAATGCCGACGTTATTACACTGATGGTGTTCCTGAAGAAGAAGTCCGTGCCACAAGCACCTTCTGACACACATACGGTAAACTTTGGACTAATTCACAAGGCTCTGCCCGATTGGACAGATGACGACATGCTGCAGATTGTAAATTCCATCCAACTTAAACAGGCTGTAGCCCCTGCATTGTTATCCTTTAAGACGTACACAATTTCAAAAATCACCGAACTGCTCGACATGAACATTGTCTTACACTGCTTCTTCTACGACGTGGACTGGCTGGCTGATATTCGGGGCATTCTTTGCCCGGTTACCGACTTATTCGATGTGTTCCGGGGTATGAAAACCGGACAGGATGAAATCTGGTACCTCAACAGACCCAACGATGTTGACCCAGCTTTTGTCGGACGCGTTTTCAAAAGCGCAAAAAGCGCAGAGTACCTGATCGCCAAACCCGACACCTATTCCTTTGTCTGCAATAAGACACTAGAAGAACTTCGTTTTTACGGATGTTACAGAACACTTGAATGGATTAACCGCTTTCGGGGGCATATCAACCAGTCTGTCCCCCACAAGGAAACTTTCTGGATGAACCTTGCTGATGGCAGTTTCTCCGGCAGCGACCGTATTCGCCTGTTCACGGGCATGAATCCTGAACGCCGAATTTTCTACGGCTTGCTTGAGGAGCCTGCACAAATCAATCAGAGGGCAATTGGTTTCAAGCCCAAGTCCGCAGACGTCAACTTGGAATTGTGCCACGCACTTCTCAACTCTGTTATCGGAGTATTCTACACCGAAGCTACAGGCTTCCCCAAGGGGCTGGGCGCACTCGACAATCGCGCTGAAAATACCAAGAAAATAATGATGCTCGACCCCCGCCGCTTGTCTGCCTCCAACGCCGCCCGTATCCTCGAAGCTTTTCGTCCGCTCCTTGGCCGGAAGATAAAGACTACTGTGGAGGAATATAACTGCGTCGATCGCCTCGCCTTTGAGCACGTCGTCGCAGACTGCTTTGGCTACGCCGCGCAATTCGAGCGAATCAAGGACAGCGTTTTAGAGATGCAGAAAGTGCGGTTGAGTGTCAAATAATGAAAATATGTTCATCAGTACAATTGCGGAAATAGACGATTTAATTCAACAGGCAGGATGTGAATAGATAAGTACATAAGAAAACGACAAAGGAGGTTTCGCATATGCCATCTGTAATTGAAAGCATGACAGGCATCAACATCAAGTCGGACTATTTCAGAACTGCACCGACGTTTGAACTGTTCCCCCCACGCCATAGAGTGGCATTGCTATACGGTAAAAACGGCTCTGGAAAAACCACTGTGGCGCAGGGCTTTCGCGAATACATAGAACCTGTTACCCCACCCAAGGTAGAACTATCACCAATGGCAAACGGCACAAGGATTTCGGCAGTATCCGGACAGGCAGGAAAGTTCTTTGTATTTGACGAGGACTATGTGTCAAAGCGCATCCGGGTTAAGGAAGATGGGTTGGACGCCATTGTCTTGTTTGGCGAGCAGATTGATTTGGATAAACAGATTTCCAAAGCCGAAACCGATATCACCGAAAAACAAGCTGAAGTTGAACTTCAAGAAAAAGAGTGTGCGAAGTTTACAACCACTAACGATGTTAATGCCCCTGATTATTGGAAAATAAAAATTCGAAATGAACTAAAAAAAGACACCGGATGGGCTGGTAAAGGCTCAAAAATCAAAGGGAAAAAGCAGAACTTATCGGTTACTGATGATGTGATTGAAAGAATAGGACAACTTGCCCCAGCAAAACCACAAGCTGAACTGCAGAAAGAGTTCGACCGCCGTTACGCACAGTTCACGACGGTTAACTCGACTGCCACAACATTGCCTGAGGCGATTTTGCCAATTTCTATTGTTGGTGATAAGGAGCAGCAAGCGACAGAGCTTCTCTCAAAAGTGATCCCCCGACCGCAATGGACTGAACGAGAACAGAAAATATTCGACCTACTCGGCGGGCAGGGATTAGATACTGCGAAGGGTTTTCTTTCCAACACAGAAACAACCATTTGCAACCAGTGCCTACAGCCAATTAGCGATGAATATCGCATCGCTGTTCTTCGTGAACTTGATTGCCTTTTGAATCGCGATGTCGAAGAATTCAAAAACGAACTAAGAAATCTGATTATCCCAGAAACATCAAATACTGCATACGAAGCCTACCGCGAACTAGCGTCCTACAATGTTGTTCGCGACCGCCTCGATGCCTATATCAAAGCCGTTGTCGCCCACAACACCGCTGTTAAAGCGAAGATAGATAACCCTTTTGATCCGCAAGAGTACAACACAGCTATCGGTTTAATGGCAGCGAACGAAGCAGTGAATCAGGCGTTGGTGGCTTTGGAAGCAGACAGAGTCAATTATAACCTCACCATCAGTCAGCGCGACAAGGTGGAGATAAAGCTATTGGATTTGAACGACGCACTTGCTCATTATGCCATCAAAGATATGTACGGTTCACTTAAAACACAGCGCGCAACAAAGGCCGTAGCCGACACACTTCTGCGGCAAAAAAAAATCGAGCTCCAAACCCTGAAGGACCATAAAGCCGAACTGGATGCCAAACGAAAGAACTTTAAGATTGCGGCAGACGAAATCAACCATTCGCTGGAGTACATCTTCTACTGCAAAGGGCGGCTGACGCTAGAACTGGGCAACGATGAACAATACCACCTAAAAGTCAACGGTCACACCGTGGCTCCCAGCAAGGTTTCCTGCGGCGAAAGGAATGCCTTGGCGTTGAGCTACTTCTTCACGGAAATTGCAAGCAACACAAACGCCAGCGCTGTCTACGCTGACGAAATGTTCTTGGTTATCGATGACCCGATTTCCAGCTTCGACTTTGAAAACAGGATTGGCGTTCAGTCACTGCTGCGCTGGAAACTGGGGCAGGTGCTTGAAGGATGCGGCACAAGCAAGGTATTGATTATGACACATGACATTGGCACGGCGTTCGATTTGGAAAAAGGCTTAAAGGAAATCAAAGACCGCCTCAAAGGTACAGCCAAGTCAGCAGATTACCAATTGTTACGGCTTGAGGATTGCACTGTCAGTAAACTCAACGATAACCAGCGAAACGAGTACACGCTACTGCTCGGGAGAATTTTCGAATATGCCAAGACGGGTGTAGGCGACGGATTGGTCATCGGAAACATAATGCGCCGAGTACTGGAAGCGTTCGCCACGTTCTCATACAAAGAAGGCATTGAAAACATATCCAGTAAAGACTCCATCCTCGCAATCCTCCCGGAAAGCCAGCGTGAATACTTCAAGAACCTGATGTACAGGCTTGTGCTGCATGGCGAGAGCCACTCCATGGAGCACATCCAAAGCATGAAGGATTATGGCTTCGCATCCCTGCTCTCTGAAGACGAGAAGAAACGAACGGCGCGGGACATACTCTGCTTCATTTACCTGTTAAATAAGCAGCATGTTCTCTCACACTTGCCGTTGAGCGCGGAGCCAGACATTACAGGCTGGATTGCCAACATTGGTCAAACAACGTGTGTTAAGGAAGATGAAGCGGTCGAGGAACTCTCAGTTGTTTCAGACTAAGCAGGTTTTTCTTAAAAGTGGTTGATAAATATTTAACAGTATTGGGATGCGTTTATCTGACCGAGAAATACGTTGAAATAACAAAACGTGTTATGATGTCACACTTGACTATTCTCATCCGAACACCTCTCCTTCTCGTGATAGCTTAATTATATCATGCCATACCCAAAAGCAGCAGTGAAATGATTTTGATCACATTTCACTGCTGCTTTTTTGGTACACCATAGGGTTTTCACAGATAATAAACTCTCAACCGATTTGTCTGAAAGCCTTGAATTTACTTGTTTTTCTTCAACTTCCCTATGAAGCCCACCCTTT
>OBWS01001153.1_pt1 | contig 12746 bp, 19 predicted proteins | sample 1495291 | NCBI WGS metagenome assembly OBWS01 (sample SAMEA2580090, study PRJEB22360) | human gut metagenome | biome: human gut; feature: human-associated habitat; material: faeces | place: Denmark | collected 2008/2010 | reverse complement strand
GCACGCTACGAGAGGCTCTACGCCGGCGACATGGAAACCTATAAGAGCACGAACCTGGACGAGCTCATAAGGGCGTGCCGTGCATCGGCGCGCTACGGGGCTGCCGAGAAGGGAGGCGGTGGGCGATGACGTCCTTGCCGACGACGGTGGCCGACGCCACGGCAGAGGCCGAGCGGGTCATAGAGGAGTGCCGGGAGGCCGGCGATGAATCCCGCCTGCTGTCCTGCATCGCGGCGACGGCAACGTACGATCCCGGCACGCGCCGGGTGAGGACTTACGGGCCCCTCAACGCCGCCCTGGCGTGGGCCCACGGCGCGGGATCCGGCTGGTGCCGTCCGGCCGAGGACTGGGAGAGGGACGGCCGCGCCGTCGCCAGGGCCGACATGGCCGTCCCCGTCCTCGTGAGGGGCGCCTCCGGGATGGCCCTCATGCGACGCTACCCGTACGAGGCGACCGAGGGCGACGGGGCGGTGACGGAGCCCGTATGCGGCCTCTCGTGCGACAGGCGGGCCGTCGAGGACATCCTGTCGTCGGGCGAGATAGACTGCGCCGGCGCGTACGGCATGGTCGAGGCGTACTTCGGCATGGGGGACGTCGTCGCCCCTGCGGGCGGGGGTTTGGGCCAGGAAGGGATGAAGGAAGTCATCGCGAGCTTCAAGGCGGCCGCCTCGGCGGTGCATCGGGCCTACGAGGGGAGGGGAGGCTCGTACCGGCCGAGGCGCATCGAGCCCGCAAGGCCCCTGCCCGTCCCGGCCGAGGTTCTCGCACCGTCGGAGGTGCTGGACGGCGAGGGCGTGCTGGACGCAGGCTGGGATGGGTACGTGCGCGTCGTGAAGCCCTTGATCAACCTGCTGGCCGCCAGCTACGCGAAAGGGGGCTACGACGCGGGGTGCGCCCTCGAGTGCTTCCGCGCCGCTGCAGCCGAGATCAAGGGAGGGGCGTCTGCGGAGGACGCGTGCGCGCTGATGCGGCGGTACCTGCCGGAGCTTGCCGAGGACTGCCAGCTCGAGGCGGAGATAGCGAGAGCGACGGAGGGATTGAGATGACGGTCGACGGGCTTTACTGGGATGAGGCCGGCAGGGCGGATGTCGGGATGATCGAGCCTGGCGACACGGTCTACTGCATATGCCGCGGCGCCGATGGCTTGTTTTCCGTCTCGAGCGGCGTATGCGTGGATCCGCCGGTCAGGTTCATCGACTTCGGCGACGGCGCGCAGTTCCTCGGCGTCGCCTCGACGGTCGAGCCGTCGGCTCTGCGCAGGTTCGGGCTCGTCGGTTCCGTGTTCGTCTCGAGGCGCGCGGCCGATCGCCGCGCAGCCGAGCTGAACGCGGCACGGGAAGGAGAAAGATGAGAAGAGGCATCGCAGCCGACGCGCCGCTTTCCGACGCCGGCGAGGAAAGGCTGTCGGAAGAGGATCGGAGGGCGCTCAAGATGATCGAGGAGCTCTTCCCCGGAGAATACCGCGCTGCGAAGCGCGAGGTGGCGGCAGCCATCGCGTCTGACGCGCCGTCGAGCTTGGGCGGGCTCGCGGCGATCCTGTCGCAACGGGGGAATCCCGACGGCGCGGTGCTGGCAGGGAGGATCGTCGAGGCGCTGCTCACCGACAAGGCGACGCTGATGGACGCGGCGAGCATGCTGTACTTCAGCGACGGCAAGGTGGTCGACGTATGGTGACGGTGCGGCGCGAAAACACAACATGCGATATTCGCGGAATCGGCGCGTATGGTATCATTGTCGCTCAGGAAAGGAACCAGGTGATGGATTCCGGCGGGACGCCGGGAACGAACCCCAAAAAAGAAAGAAACCGCAGACGGCGGTTTCGTGATATTGGAAGAGCTCTTTGTCGTTGCTCTATTATCGCTGACCGGGAGAGGTGTGTCAACCCCTCGGTTTGCTGCGTTGCAGGCAACCGCATCGGCTCGCAGCCGTCACGATTCCGCGCCGGACGACCAGAAGGCGCAATGGAACACAACCGCAGCACCACTACCTTCATCTTCAAAGCAAGCAGCCACCACGGGCTCTCGACCCCGTGGTGGCTGCTTGCTGCCTTTTCCCGGCGTCGGCCCCCCCGCCGGGGGGGTGTGTGGCTTGCTGCCTTTTCCGGCATGCGCCGGCCATGGGCAAAAAGCCCGGTCTGCGCAATCCGGAACCGCGTGGCCAACCAGGATGCGCGTCGATCGAGGATCTCGGCCGACCGTCCAGATTGGACAACATGGCGGTATTGCGGCAAAAGGAAGCTGAAAGGAGGTGATGCGGCAGGGGGAGCGACGGCTTAGGAAAACAACGAGGCCCCGGTTCGCCCCCGAGGCCCCTGCGGTTTCCGAAAACTCGAAAACCAAAGACTTTTGATAGAGGTGGATTGTACCACCCTTGGGTAGTTATATGCAAATCTGCCCCGGAAAGCCCTCATATCGCCCCATACGACGGCGTACGGGGCCGGTTTTCGAGAGTTGCCGAACCCGTGCCGCCAGGGCATGGAACGACCGATACGGGACATACAGCAGCACATAGATTACGTCGGCACGCTTGCCGAAGAAGAACCCGATCCCAAGACCCGCTGGCAGCTGCAGAAGCGCGTTGCGGCGAGCGTCTGGCAGAGGGACGCCAAGGCGTACTACGAGGAGCAGGGCGCGGAATTCTTTGATTTCGGGCAATGGCAGCTCGACCAGGCCTACGCGAGCTACCTCTACCACGAGTCCATCAAGCGATACCGCAAGCGGCAGGGCGACAGGCAGATCCTCGCGCGCCTCGACGAGCTGAACAACGTCCCGCGCGAGGACGGCGGGTACAAGGTCACGGGCGCGCGCCGCAAGGTCATCCGCGCGATCGTGGGGCTCGCCACGTCGAGCGGCGTGCTCTACTGCAGCTACGACGGCCTGGCGCGTGCGGCGCGCGTATCGCCGAGGTCGGCGCACTCGATCCGCGCGGAGCTCGAGCGCCTGGGCGTCCTCAAGCGCGTCCGCACGGGGGGCAGGGCCGAGGACGGATCGCGTCAATCGAACAAGTACATCGTGAAGTGGGACAAGCTGCGCGACATCCTCGGGATCGCGTGCTGCTATGCGTCCAATTGGCATGGAGAGCTCCAGAGAACAGTTGAGCGCAAGCCCTTCCATAACGTGTACTACAACTACGAGGGATACGCGCACTACAGCAAGTCGGCGCGCCAGAAGCGCCGCGAGCGCCAGCGCGCTCGCGAGCATGCGGCGCTCGCGGCGCAAGCGCCGAAAGTGGATAACCATGTGGAGAAAAGCGCACCAGAAAAAAGGACGAAGGCCATGGGGCTTGAAAACGAAGCTAGTGATCAGGGTTTTTGCGCACTAACCGATCTTAAAGAGCATAAAACATCTAAAATCCTTCAACCTGTGAGATCTCTCCTGTCCTATTGCCGCCGCATTGTGGAAAAGCGTACGCCGCTCCGCGGCTCCTCGGACGCCCGCCACGAGGGCGGGATGCCGGAATCGCTGCGCGATACCTTGGACAACCGCCCTGCGGGCGGCACAACCTGGTGCTTCGACGTCTCAAAGCTCTCCCAAACATCCCTACAAAGACTCGGCCGAGTGGCACCGGGAAGGATCGTACCCCTCTTGGCCGAGATCGACCAGATGACGCGCAGCAACCCTTCGCTCGAAACACCGGAGGACATGCAATGGCACGCCGAGGAGCTCCTGCACATCCTCGCAGATGCGGACGGCATCCCCCGATGACCGAAAGGCATCGGCCGCATCGGCACGGCTTCGCCGTGCGGCAGTGAAAAAATGATCTGCCTCCCGGTGCCGGCAGTCAAGGGGAATTTGGGAATCCTTGCCTGCCCTCTGTCTTACCGACCGAACGGATCCCAACCGCCCGGCGGCTCGACGCACCTCGCCTGGCTATAACGTTGTGGATGGCGGCCTCGATGTTCGATGCCGCGTCGCCCCCGAGCCCAGCAATCAAGAGCGCCGAGCGTTCGGCGATCGCCTCTATCAGGAGCCCGCTGTCGTTTCGATCAGCGCTGCAGGCGGGGCTCGCGCCCTTTTCCCCGCCGGGCGGAGGGCGAAGCAGGCGGGGCTCGCGCCTTTCTCCGGTCGAGGCGGCCGGATCGCCCCGGATCTCGCCTGCAGGGCCATCCTGCCTATCTCCCTATGCAGGATCGATTCCACTACGTAGACGTCGGCCTCGTCTCCGTACGGCGCGAAGAGATCGTCGGCCGCCTCGACGATCCGGTTGAGGGAATCTGGGATATGACCTGCGCTTAGATTCAATTCGCCAACCCGCTACTGCTCGCTTTTCATTGTGTCTTCGGACCGCCCTCGCCGCGCAGCTTCGCCCTCGCGGCGTCGCTGTAAGGATTGCTCATGTGATGGAGGTTCTTCGGCACGCTGATGTAGACCCCCTCGCCGATGCTCGCGATCTCATCGTCCGGCACGAAGCCGAGCACGTCTGCCACGTCGCATCCTTCGACGCCGAGCGCTCGGAGCGCCTTGATGAGGGCGTCGATCGTAGTCCCCCTGTAGGCGACCACCTTCCCCGTTTTCAACCTGGATACGTTGACGTTCGTTATCCCGGTCGCAGCTGCTATCTTGTCGAGGGATATGCCGTGCTGCAGCATCAGCGCCTCGAGCTTCACGACTATGGCCATGGGCTGTTATCCATGGCAGGCCTTGCGGATCCTGGGTCCACGAGTCGCTCCTTTCGCGACTATTTCATTTCCTTGCTGAGTGCTAAACATTATATATATTGAATAAATCATTGCATATAACAAATGAGAATGGGGGAATGGATGACGTAGAGCTTAACAAGCGAAGGAAGCGACTTGGGAATGCCGTCCGCGTCGAGCGGGTGGAGCAGCGGCTATCCCAAGAACGCCTGGGCCGGATGGTCGGCACCAACCAGACCTACATCAGCCTGCTCGAGGCAGGCGAGATAAACGTGATGTTCAACAAGCTGTGTCGCATCGCGGAGGCCTTGGAGGTAGAGGTGTCCGACCTGGTGCGCTAGAGTGCCCCGGCGTTGCCGGGCACGATCTCCTCTACGTACCATCGGCCGTCGTCGCTATGCCAAAGGTGCTTTGTCCTTCCGCAGATCTCAACGGTATAGCGGATCCCGTGGCCGCCGACCTTCATGCTCGCCGCGCGCCTCGATTCGAGCACGCGATCCACGACAAAGCATCGTCCGTCTCCCCAGTAGATCGCCAGCGGTCGCTGGCGGCCGTCGGGGTCGATGTCCACCACGGCCTCCACGTAGGTCTTCTTGCGGCTCTCGATTCCATGCATTTAGCAGCTCCTCACGAGTGGAAGAAGCTGACGGGGTGGACGGTGTTGTCGGCCTTGGCGTCGACGCTGGCCGCGCCTTCGTCGACGAGCTGCGCGCCCCATACGACGCACTTGTTGCCGTAGCGACGGCGCACGACCTCTGACCCCGACGGGTGCGGCGGGGAAGCGGGTCGAAGAGCGACGCCTGCAGGTCGGCGTCGGCAGGCTCGAGGTCGGAGGCGCGCACGTGGATCCCGCGCAGGGGATGGCTCGCGTCTAGCGGCTCAAGCTCGCGTAGGAGGCCCCAAGCGGCGCGCGCTACCTCGAGCGTCACGTCGGTGGCCACCGGCAGCTTGCACTGGCGCGATCGGGTGCAGAGGTCGTCCGCGGCCCTTGCGCCGACCGACACGGTGCGGGCCCTGGCGCGGCCCTCGCGCATGCGCTGGGCGACGCTCTCGGCGAGCATCCAGACGTACGCCTTGGCGGACTGCGGGTCGCATATGTCCCTGGGGGCCGTGAGCCCGTTGCCGTAGCTCTTGATCTCGCGCATGACGTCGGCGGCGTCCCGGTCGTAGGGCTTGACCTCGGTAGCGTCCTGCCCGCGCGCGAAGCCGCGCAGCACGAACCCCATCTTGCCGAGCCTGTTGCGCAACAGCTCGTCCGAGGCGCACGCGAGCTGGCCTATCGTGTCGATGCCCGAGGAGTGCAGCTTGCGCTCCGTGGCGGGCCCTACGTAGAGCAGGTCGCGCACAGGGGCCTGCCATACGACCTCGCGGTAGTTCTCCCGCGTTATCACCGTGACGGCATCGGGCTTCTTGTAGTCGCTGCCGAACTTGGCGAAGATCTTGTTCCACGACACCCCGACCGACACGCTGATGCCGAGCTCGGCGACCATGCGCTCGCTTACCTCGCGGGCTATCTCGGCGGGGGAGAGCCCGAGGCACCGGCGGGTGCCCGTGACGTCGAGCCAAGCCTCGTCGGGTCCGAAGGGCTCTACACGGTCGGTGTAATCGTAGTAGATCTCCCTGGCTCGCCGCGACACGTCCATGTAGAGCCGGTAGTCAGGGGGCACGACGACGAGGCCGGGGCATGCCTTCCGCGCCTCCCACAGCGCCATCGCGGTCTTGACGCCGGCGCGCTTGGCTATGAGGTTCTTCGCGAGCACGATGCCGTGGCGCGCCTCCTCGTCGCCGCCCACCACGACGGGCTTGCCGCGCAGCTCGGGCCGTGCCTGGCACTCGATCTGCGCGTAGCAGCAGTTTATGTCGCTGTGCAGGACGTCGCGGTCTGGCATGATGACCTGTTACCTCCGTAATAGAGAACAAATGTTTGATACAATTGTAGGCCCGCATGGGTGCCGGAGGCAATCGAACAGTTTGTGGAGTGTTTGGGATCCTAGCCGCTCCGGCTCTCGTTGAGGCGCTTTCGGATGCCGTCGTGGATCGGGTTGCTCATACAGTGGAGCTCTTTCGGCAAGCTGACGTAGACGCCTCTTGCGATCGTGTCCAATTCATCGTTCGGTACGTAGCCGATCGCATCAGCCCTTGGAGTGGAAATATGGGAGCTGTTCGCACCTGCAGATGTTGTCGATGAGGTAAGAAAGGGGAGGGGCCGGTAGGGTATCGCTTCCTCGTCGTGCGGTCAGTAGGCCTCCTCGCGCTCGCAGGGAAGGTCGAGCCACACTCCGTAGTAGCGCTCCTTCACCGTGTCCACGTACTCGCCGTCGTACTCTATCGTCACCAAGCGCACGTTGTTCATTCCCACGTATCCACGAACCTTGGTCTTGGCATCGCGCTCCGGAGTCCCATGGTAAAACTCGCGGTTCGTCATCTTTCCGGGCATTCCGATCCCCTCTTCCGATGAGTGCATTTTCTGTCATGTAATATGATCGGAGCATGTAGTATCATTTTTAAATATGGCATCATTTTGAAGAACAGAGCCTTTGGTCGAGCCCCTGCGCTCCCCGTGTTCCCATAGTCTCGGCTTCCCAGACTGACGGCATGTCGGATACGCGCACCGTCGCCATCCTGCCGCTCTCCCCAGGGCGCAGATTCAGAAAACCGTGGAGATCGAGCGGTATCTTGATCAACGCAGATTCTCGTTCGTCATCGATTTTCTTGCTCATGCACCTGGGCGATATGTGTGCGCAAGGAAGGGTAGTCGTCCAGATTTCCAGGATCTCTCCTTCCACGGGTGTGCAAGTATCGCGCGGCCGTGAGGAAGAATGAGGCCGTGGAAAAGACGGATCCGACTGCGAACACGAGCAATAGGAGCAGCATGTGAGGAAACAAAGGAAGACTCCATCCGCTGTTGGCGACGAGCATGTAGCCGATGGCGATCGTCCCCATCCAGAATACGAAGGCGCTCATCGATGCCTCGACCAATTCTTTCTTCACAGGTGCTTGCCCTCTCCTCGTCATTCTTTCCATTCCCATGTCTCCTATCTACCGCCATGCCACGCATGATCGTAATGGCGTCCCGCTTCAAGTGTCAGCGCACGTGCACGAGCAGCGGACACAGCGGCTTCATGCCTTTCTTCTTGCGGCCTGCGTTCAAGCGCTCGGCCTCTTCAACCGCCTTCTTGATCGAATTGAGCCTGCGGAAATACGTTGTGCGCTTCAAGCCGAGTTGCCGCATCCCTTCTTCTACCGAATGGTTCTGCTGCCATGCAAGGTACTCGGCGCAGGTAGTCTCATTATTAAATATGGAATCATGTGGGAGCACCACGCCCTTGCTCGGACGGCCTGCGCGCCGCGTCCTCATGGTTTCCGCGTCCTGGACGTCCGGCATGTCGGACACGTGCACCGTCGCCGTCTTGCCGCTCGATGAAACTGCGCAATCGACCTTGATTCCCAGCTCGCGGGCAATGGACATGAAGTGATCGAATTCCTCTCGCCTGAACCCGCTTGCAGTAAACGTGCATTCGGTTGGATGCATATCCAAACGCTCCGATCTCGCAATTAATTATGGGACTAGCATACGCGATTAGAGTTCGAATTTCAATATTAAAATTGGGACGGCCGTGCGAAATTGATAACACATATTATGTAAACTTAGGCTAACTTTTTACGCGCAGCGGCCTTCGCCGGCCTTCCCTCCGCGTTAAAGAACGTGAATCCGGCTGAGGTAGTCGGATATCATCTTCCCTTCGCCGCTTCGCTCGCAAGAGAGTATCTCCTGCCCGTCCTCGTAGAGGGCAGAGTAAAGGGTTCCCCCGGCGTTGGCGAACCTGTGGAGCGCGGCGCACTTGCCCTCGGCGGCGCGGGAAGCCGGCATGATCGTTCCGACGAACTCATGGGGGCTGTCGTCGCCGAATCCCGCAGACAGCCAGGTCTGGGTTTTATCGGCGCGCATTTCTCGGACATCTTTGAAGTCGCTGCTTTCTTCTGACGTTTCGTAGCCGGCTTCGCCGATCATGGGCCCTCCTCTTCCTATGTGCTGTCGTGATCGATAATACCAGCAATTCGAAACGAATTAATACCTTGAAGATAGCTAATTTGGTACAATCGTGAAAAGACCGGGCCTGAAATGTTGGAGGATCGATGGCGAAGGCTGTGCCCCTGTCCGAGTTCCGCGTGAATTCGGCAAGGATACTCGAAGGGCTCTCCGAAACGAGGGGGTTCGCGTACCTGACCAAGAACGGCTACTCGGTGGCTGTCGTGGCGGACGTGGAGGAGTTCGAGCGCATGTACGGCTACGCCATCGACCATGGCTACAAGGCAGGTCGGGATGAGCAAAGCGAGTGATTTGGGGTACTGGGTCAAGGATCACGGCGGCGTGGTTTTCGCGGCCATCATGGTCGTCGCCCTCGTGGCGATGTTCGTGGCCGCCATCGTTGTATCCTCGCAACAGCCCGAAGCGGAGCCCGAGGACACGGTGAGCGGAGGGTACGTGGGATCCTGGTACCATGTCGAGTACGACAAGGCGTACGTGCTCACCCTTAACGGCGACGGCACGGCGCGCTACTACGACAAGACCCTGGTGCAGCCTTTGATGTTCGGAAAATGGGAGGTAGGCGAGAACATGAAGGTCTCGTTCTTCGAGCCGGAAGGCGAGCAGCCCAACGCGAGCGCCGGCGAGGAGTTCGCGTTCTACACGACGCCTAACGAGGACGGATCCATCCCGTCCTCGCCCGCTACCCTGTCCTACAAGGGATCCTACTCGTCGTCCCAGATATGGCTGTTCTGGCCCAGCAAGGCGGCTGCGGAGGCGGAATGGGCCGAGCGCAACCCGAACAAGGCGGCGGTATCGTGAACGTCGCGGTGATGACGGGGGCTTTGGGGTACAGGGAGTACAACACCACCCTCATGACCATGGACGGGTGGACGGACTCGAGGGGCACGGACAGGCACCCGACCGTGGTTGACGAGAGGGTCAACGTCGGATCCTTCATGTCCGGCGACGACCATCTGTACGCGGACGTCTACTGCCATGACGACGAGGTCGAGAGGATCGGCGCGAACCCCGACCCGAAACCCGAGCGCGAGCCCGAGTTCCTCGTCAGGAAGAAGCTGCTCGACAAGCGGTACCTCGGCGGCCTGCTCTACCTGAAGGTCGGGGAGCTCGTCGTCGTCGACAGGCTGAAGGACGTGCTGCCGATGGAGGCCCCGCAAGGGGGCGGCGAGGTAGAGGACGCCGAGGTCGACCTTTATTGGGACGAGGCCGCCGAGGCCGAGGACGCCGAGGTCTGACGTCCCTACCGCGACGCGCCCCTCCCTTCCTTGGCCGCCACGTTCGCCGCGATGTTCCGGCTCTTCGCGGACTGGTAGGCGGCCTGCTTGGCCCTCGACGCCGCCGCGCTCCTCGAGACGGCCTTCTTGCGCGCCTCTTCGAGGTGCCTTGCGTGGATCTCGGCTGCGAGGCGCGAGCGCTGGCCGCGGGATTCCTGCCCCTGCGGCTTGGGCCTGACCGCCCCGCCGCCTTGCGGGCCGGCGGCTCCAGGCCCGCGACTGCATATGCCGCGTCCCGCGCGCCGGAGACGCGGCTTAGGTTCCTCGCCGCGTCGAAGTAGGCCGCCTCGGCCGCCCCAATGGAGCGCTCCATCCCCTCGGCCTTGGAAAGGACGTCCGCGACGCTCTCGCCCCTGGACTCGGCGATGCCCTCGAGGGCCCTCTCGGCGATCGTTCCGGCCTGGACCGCGCTTGCGTCCTCGTACGTCCAGGCCGCCTCGCTCTTGCCGCCGACGACGCCGCGCATGGCCTCGACCGCTTCCGCGTATCGTGCGACGTCGCGCGCCCACGATCCTTCGACGAGGGCGTCCTGCAGGGCCGTCTCCCTCGACGACATGATCCGCTCGGCGGCGAGCACCGCGGCGCGCCATCCTTCCGTGCGGTCGATGCCGTTGCTGCGCGCTATGGCGGCGATGCTCTCTATGTTGGCCACGCCGAGCTGGCGGCCCTGCGCGGTCCATTTATGTCCGCCACGCCGTGCCGGCGCCCCTGCCTCAGCAGCGACTCGGAATACGACAGCACCGCTTCGTCGCCTATGCGCTTGCGCGCGGACGCGAGGTCTATAACGGCTTGGGCGTACATGACGCTCTTTATCTCGCACCGGATCCGGGCGGCGGCCGGATCCTGGTTCCTGGCGGCTTCTTCGAGCTGCAGGTTGAGATGCGAGAGGGTGCGGGAGTACGATTCGCCGTCGACTATCCCGTAGATCTCCTTGACCTTGGCCGCGCGCTCGAGCGACTTGATGTTGTCGAGGTGCTGCCAGCGGGATCCCGCCTCCTCGTGCCATACGAGCCTCTCGGTGCCGAGACGGCACTCGACCTTCCCCCGCCTCCTCACGAGGGAGACGTCGTACGTCGCCGGCGTGGCGTCGACGTCGGGGAGGGATACGGACTCGGACGAGTTCCGCTTGATGGCCTCCCCTACCGCGACGATGCCGAAGTTCAGGCCGAGCTTCTGCTCCTTGGCCTTGCGCCCGTTGGAGTCGCAGTACGTCAGCGTCCCTCTCCTGGTTATGGTCACGCTCACGCCCTTGTCGGCGAGGGCCGCCTTGAACTGGTCCCAGCTGCTGGCCGTCCTGCACGCCTTGGCGACGGCCTTCCTGATGGACTCCTTGTAAGGCACGAACCCCTTGGCGAGCATCGCGCACTCCTCCTTCGTCCTGCAGATGCGCATCGTCTTCAAGGGATCTTCCCTGGCGTCGGACGTCCTCATTTTCGGCAACGGCGCCAGGCTGTACTTCTCGGCGAGCTCCTGCGCGACGTTCGCCTGGCGGGCGAGGTCGTCTTTCGCGAAATGCCATTTCCTGCCCGTCTGCGTGTTGAGCGCGTTGATGCAGATGTGCGCGTGGGGTATTCCCTGCAGGCCCTTCTTCAGGCGCTCGTGGTTGTCGTCGTGGTAGACGATGGCGGCCGTCGCTCCGGGGCCGAACGCCTTCACCACCCACTCCTTCGCGTACGCCCTGAGCGTGTCCAGATCGATGCCGTCCTCGGGGTCTGGCGCGAGCACGTAGTGGCGGTAGGTGACGGCCTTCCCCTCCCTTCCGCCCGTCCTCCTGTCGCATCCGGCGGCACGCCTGAGGTCGTCCATGTACCGAGCCCAGTCGCCCTGCGCGCTCGGAGGGATCCCGACGAAGTCCTCGGCGAGGGCGCGGTCGAACTCCGCGCCGTGCCCGTCGTGGAGGTAGCCGGCTATGCCCTTCGCCGCCACGCGGAGCGTGTCGGCCTCGCTTATCTCGCCCATGCGGCGCTTGCGCCTGTCGTCCTTCGACCCCTTGCGCAGGTAGTCCATGACGCCGGCGCAGCCCGTGTGACCGGTTATGGTCTTGAGCATCGGCATCGCTAGCGCTCCCCCGCTGCCCGGTCGAGCATCAAGGAGGCCTCCATCAGCCGGTCGCTCCATCCCTGCAGGGCCTTGGCCGTGGGCGCTAGCGAGGCTCCGATAGACGCCGCCTCGAGCTCCCACGCCACCGATTTCATCGCCCTCGAGGCTGATTCCAGATCGGCGTCGGCGGCACCTTGGAGGCCGGCGGAGATGAGCTCCCGGACGTAGGAGCCCCGCACCCTTGAGGCGTCGGGCTTCCCCGCCCTGCGCGCGTAGTCGGCGCAGTCGCGGTCGAGCTTCGCGCTCAGGTCGGCCGAGAGCCTGACGTTGAGGTAGCCGCCGTCGAGCGCTTCCTGCTTCTTGTAGCCTTTGGATCGCGGCAACCGGCTTCCTTCCTTCAATGCGTTTCGAGCGCAGCGAGCGAGCGTTAGCGAGGGGCGGCCCGGCCGCCCGTCGGCGCAGCCGACCCGTGCCTGTACGGCCCGGAGGCTTGCCTCCGGCTTACGCGCCGCGTGCGGCGCGTTCCAGGGTTCGGGGCGGAAGCCCCGTGCACGTTGTAACGCAAAATTTATTTTGTGTTACAACGTGCGTCTCTTGCTAACCTCCCTACAGAGTTTAACGTGCTGCGCGGCCTAGCGCAAGCGCGGGTTCGGGCCGATGGGCGCGGGTGGCTTTGCACAGGCTTTCCCATGAAGGGACCCTACGCGGATCCCGTAATGGAGGAAGGGTGTGTGAAGCCACCCGG
>OBWS01001122.1_pt1 | contig 12999 bp, 9 predicted proteins | sample 1495291 | NCBI WGS metagenome assembly OBWS01 (sample SAMEA2580090, study PRJEB22360) | human gut metagenome | biome: human gut; feature: human-associated habitat; material: faeces | place: Denmark | collected 2008/2010 | reverse complement strand
ATTGATGATCGTAGTGATATTGGCATTGACTCCAATGATACAGACGATATTACTTTTGATATTGATATTGATATTGAAAATCAAGAACCAATAAAATCACCTACGAACGATGAAAAAAAACTCGGCCAAACCCTCATCAATGAAAATGTAGTAGAGAATACTCATGATATCAATAACAAGAAAATGATCTTCAGCGCAATAAAAGAAATATATAATGGAGATCCTGATTTTCGATAAAATATCACGTAACCTCATACATACGGTAACAAAATCCGATGAGAACGGGATAAGCAAACCAACGGACTTATTTACCTGGCACGGTAAAGATAAAAAATACAACACTCTCGCCATTGTAATTAAAAATACAAACGGAAACGATTATTTATCTCTCGGTTACTACGATCAGGACAACTACCATATTAAAAGAGGAATTCGTATTAATGGTGATAGTCTCACAATATTGTAGTGAAAACGCCAGGAATGCTTCAGCGTCATTTGAAAGCAATAAAGCTCTCATGGCAGAATTATTTGCAACAGGTATAAATCATCAAGTTGTAAACGAACTCAACGGGGAAAGACTGAAAGAACCAAACGAAGTTTTTAAACGTTATGGTCGAGCAATAAGATATAATTTTCAAGTGGACAATGCAAAATATAGACGCAATAATGTAAAAGAAATAGTTTCTACTTTATTCGATAACGAAGTTAACACTGACCATTCTCAAAATATATATGTGCACTATAAGAAACTCGAAGGTAAAATTGAAGAAAGGCTTCAAAATTGCCAGACGGAATATCAAAATGAAATTAATCAACTATCTGCGTTAGGTGTTAATTTTGATGATGTTTAAAATTATTTTTCCAGTTTTTTGATTTTTCAACGACTGAATATCTGAAATAGTCAATGACGAACATCAGTATTTTTACATCATTACGTCCGGGTCATTGTCGGTTTATCTCCTTTTACTTGTGGTAATTGAGGGATAACAACAAAAAAGGTGAGTTTTGCGACTCACCTTTTTTATTTGTTTCTTATTCAGAATCGATATCTTTTAAATCATCCTGAATCGCTTGCGCGTTCGGATTTTCCTGCGGTTTGAGTTCGCCGCCATTAGCGATGAAATCATGACGCTGGAAGTACGCTTCGCGCACCATAATGTAAGGATCGGACGACTGACGCAGCAGACCGTCGGAATCCAGCAGCTGTGCGCGGGTTTCGATACCTTCAAGCGTCCATTTACCCACAGACATCGGCCAGGTCAACCAGGAAAGAACCGGGTAAAGACCATCCGCCATATCACCACCGTCATCACGCAGCGTGAAGCTACCGTAGAACGGTAACTGAACGTATGGCCCATAACCCACACCATAATGACCAAGCGTACTACCGAAGCGGTGAGGTTCAGTCCGTTGCAGTTTCGGGTTCGCCATCCCTGCAACATCAATAAAGCCGCCCATCCCCAAAATGGTGTTCAGGAAAAAGCGGGTAAAGTGGACCATCCCCTGATAAGGGTCGCCCTGCAAGAAGTAGTTAACCATCACCGCAGGTTCTTCAAGGTTGCCAGTAAAGTTGCTCAAACCGTTACGCGCCGGTTGCGGAACATAATCACGCCAGGCGACAGCGACTGGTCGAACAATATACGGGTCTAATACATTGAAGTTGAAGTTGTACATGGTGCGGTTGAACCCTTCTAACGGGTCAGAACGCCCTTGCTGATCTGTACCGGAACTCGCACACCCCACCAGAAGCGTAGTTCCCAGAGCAAGCGCCGACAGGCGAAGCTTCATAAATGTCTCCCTGTTTTTTTATGGCTTATGCAGTTTGCCATCCATGACGGAACGATACCGTATCCGCCTGTTTAGGTGTGGGCGATTGTAACAGCACGTCAACTGATGTCCAGACGCCCTGATTTGCTGATTTGATCATAGCCTGGTAATCGCCGCCCTGTAGGCTACTTGATTCTATAGAAACAGAAAAAGGCAAACGCGGCCTTTTCTACATTTTCAGAGTAACTCCCGCCAGTTGCGAGCAAAAAAGCCGCTACGCTTTAGCTATACGTGCTAATTCAAGAGAAGAGACCATGGACAACGACAAAATTGATCAACACAGCGACGAAATTGAAGTTGAGAGCGAAGAAAAAGAGCGCGGCAAAAAAATAGAAATAGATGAAGATCGACTCCCCTCCCGGGCGATGGCAATTCATGAGCATATCCGCCAGGATGGTGAAAAAGAGCTGGAACGCGACGCAATGGCGCTACTGTGGTCAGCCATTGCGGCGGGTCTGTCGATGGGCGCTTCGCTACTGGCAAAAGGGATATTTCATGTCGAACTGGAAGGCGTGCCGGGCAGCTTCTTGCTGGAGAATCTCGGTTATACCTTTGGTTTTATTATCGTCATTATGGCCCGCCAGCAATTATTTACCGAAAACACCGTGACTGCGGTACTACCCGTCATGCAAAAACCGACAATGAGCAACGTTGGCTTACTTATGCGGTTATGGGGCGTCGTGCTGCTGGGTAATATTCTCGGGACAGGTATTGCGGCGTGGGCATTTGAATATATGCCAATCTTCAATGAAGAAACTCGCGATGCATTTGTCAAAATCGGCATGGATGTGATGAAGAACACCCCCAGCGAGATGTTTGCCAACGCGATCATTTCCGGCTGGCTGATCGCCACTATGGTATGGATGTTTCCTGCAGCGGGTGCGGCAAAGATTGTGGTGATTATATTGATGACCTGGCTTATTGCACTGGGTGACACCACTCACATCGTTGTCGGTTCTGTAGAAATCCTCTATCTGGTGTTTAACGGCACGCTGCACTGGAGCGATTTCATCTGGCCCTTCGCACTACCTACTTTAGCGGGGAACATCTGCGGCGGCACCTTTATCTTCGCGTTAATGAGTCATGCACAGATTCGTAACGACATGAGCAACAAGCGCAAAGCAGAAGCACGCCAAAAAGCAGAACGTGCGGAAAACATTAAGAAAAATGATAAAAACCCGGCATAAATGGCGAGGGTTTAAGCAATCGAGCGGCAGCGTACTTACCCCGCAGTCCATTAGCGGGTATACTCATGCCGCATTGTCCTCTTAGTTAAATGGATATAACGAGCCCCTCCTAAGGGCTAATTGCAGGTTCGATTCCTGCAGGGGACACCAGATACCCTTCTAACAATATCTACCTTCACCCCGTAAAAGATGGGTTTGGCAGCACACTTGCCCTATATCTACTCATTTTTACTGCAACAGGTTGAAATCTCAGCACTGTCAGAAAGCGCTGATGACTAAACAGCCCTGGGCCGGGCGATGTAACCATCATACAGAATCCTGATAGCGAAATATGGCGTGACTCGATACTTCACTCTGCAATGCATTCCTTGATGAATTCGCAGGCCCGTGATACTCGGGACAGGTCGCTGAATGACGACAATGTCCTGGAAATCAGCGAACCGCGTATCCGGAGTACATTTGAGCGACTGTACCAGAACATGAATGAGGCGTTTGGATTAGGTGATTATTAGTTGGGCTAAGCATTTTTGTATTATTATTTTCCGGTTGAGGGATATGGAGATATCGACAACAACCGGAAAAAGTTTACGTCTATATTGCTGAAGGTACAGGCGTTTCCATAACTATTTGCTCGCGTTTTTTACTCAGGAAGAAAATGCCAAATAGCAACATCAGGCAGACAATACCCGAAATTGCGAAGAAAACTGTCTGGTAGCCTGCGTGGTCAAAGAGTATCCCAGTCGGCGTTGAAAGCAGCACAATCCCAAGCGAACTGGCAATTTGAAAACCAATCAGAAAGATCGTCGACGACAGGCGCTTATCAAAGTTTGCCACGCTGTATTTGAAGACGGATATGACACAAAGTGGAACCTCAATGGCATGTAACAGCTTCACTAATGAAATAATCCAGGGGTTAACGAACAACGCGCAGGAAAGGATACGCAACGCCATAATCACAACACCGATAAGTAATGCATTTTTTGGCCCTACCCGATTCACAAAGAAAGGAATAATCGCCATGCACAGCGCTTCGAGTACCACCTGGAATGAGTTGAGATAACCATACAGGCGCGTTCCTACATCGTGTGATTCGAATAAACCTGCATAAAAGACAGGAAAGAGTTGTTGATCAAAAATGTTATAGAAAGACCACGTCCCCACAATAAATATGACAAAAACCCAGAAGTTTCGATCCTTGAAAACTGCGATAAAATCCTCTTTTTTTACCCCTCCCGCATCCGCCGCTATGCACTGGTGATCCTTATCTTTAAAACGCATGTTGATCATCATAAATACAGCGCCAAATAGCGAGACCAACCAGAAGTTGATATGGGGACTGATACTAAAAAATATACCGGCAAAGAACGCGCCAATAGCATAGCCAAAAGATCCCCAGGCGCGCGCTGTTCCATATTCGAAATGAAAATTTCGCGCCATTTTTTCGGTGAAGCTGTCAAGCAAACCGCATCCCGCCAGATACCCCAGGCCAAAAAAGAGCGCCCCCAGAATTAGACCTACAGAAAAATTGCTTTGCAGTAACGGTTCATAAACGTAAATCATAAACGGTCCGGTCAAGACCAGAATGAAACTCATACACCAGATGAGCGGTTTCTTCAGACCGAGTTTATCCTGAACGATGCCGTAGAACATCATAAATAGAATGCTGGTAAACTGGTTGACCGAATAAAGTGTACCTAATTCCGTCCCTGTTAATCCTAGATGTCCTTTCAGCCAAATAGCGTATAACGACCACCACAGCGACCAGGAAATAAAAAAGAGAAATGAGTAACTGGATGCAAAACGATAGTACGCATTTCTGAATGGAATATTCAGTGCCATAATTACCTGCCTGTCGTTAAAAAATTCATGTCCTATTTAGAGATAAGAGCGGCCTCGCCGTTTACTTCTCACTTTCCAGTTCTTGTCGACATGGCAGCGCTGTCATTGCCCCTTTCGCTGTTACTGCAAGCGCTCCGCAACGTTGAGCGAGATCGATAATTCGTCGCATTTCTCTCTCATCTGTAGATAACCCCGTAGAGGACAGACCTGTGAGTAACCCGGCAACGAACGCATCTCCCGCCCCAGTGCTATCGACACAATTCACAGACATTCCAGCAAAATGGTGAACTTGTCCTCGATAACAGACCACCACCCCTTCTGCACCTTTAGTCACCAACAGCATGGCGATCTCATACTCTTTTGCCAGGGCGCATATATCCCGATCGTTCTGTGTTTTTCCACTGATAAGTCGCCATTCTTCTTCCGAGAGCTTGACGACATCCGCCAGTTGTAGCGCCTGCCGCAAACACAAGCGGAGCAAATGCTCGTCTTGCCATAGATCTTCACGAATATTGGGATCGAAGCTGACAAAACCTCCGGCATGCCGGATCGCCGTCATCGCAGTAAATGCGCTGGTACGCGAAGGCTCGGCAGACAACGCAATTGAACAGAGATGTAACCATTCGGCATGTCGCCAGCAGGGCAAGTCTGTCGTCTCTAAAAAAAGATCGGCACTGGGGCGGACCATAAACGTAAATGAACGTTCTCCTTGATCGTTCAGATCGACAAGCACCGTGGATGTCCGGTGCCATTCATCTTGCTTCAGATACGTGATATCGACACCCTCAGTTAGCAGCGTTCTTTGCATTAACGCACCAAAAGGATCATCACCGACCCGACCTATAAACCCACTTGTTCCGCCTAATCTGGCGATTCCCACCGCAACGTTAGCTGGCGCGCCGCCAGGACAAGGCAGTAGCCGCCCGTCTGATTCTGGCAAGAGATCTACGACCGCATCCCCTAAAACCCATACTTTGGCTGACATTTTTTTCCCTTAAATTCATCTGACTTACGCATAGTGATAAACCTCTTTTTCGCAAAATCGTCATGGATTTACTAAAACATGCATATTCGATCACAAAACGTCATAGTTAACGTTAACATTTGTGATATTCATCGCATTTATGAAAGTAAGGGACTTTATTTTTATAAAAGTTAACGTTAACAATTCACCAAATTTGCTTAACCAGGATGATAAAAATGACGCAATCTCGATTACATGCGGCGCAAAACGCACTAGCAAAACTTCACGAGCGCCGAGGTAACACTTTCTATCCCCATTTTCACCTCGCGCCTCCTGCCGGGTGGATGAACGATCCAAACGGCCTGATCTGGTTTAACGATCGTTATCACGCGTTTTATCAACATCACCCGATGAGCGAACACTGGGGGCCAATGCACTGGGGACATGCCACCAGCGACGATATGATCCACTGGCAGCATGAGCCTATTGCGCTAGCGCCAGGAGACGAGAATGACAAAGACGGGTGTTTTTCAGGTAGTGCTGTCGATGACAATGGTGTCCTCTCACTTATCTACACCGGACACGTCTGGCTCGATGGTGCAGGTAATGACGATGCAATTCGCGAAGTACAATGTCTGGCTACCAGTCGGGATGGTATTCATTTCGAGAAACAGGGTGTGATCCTCACTCCACCAGAAGGCATCATGCACTTCCGCGATCCTAAAGTGTGGCGTGAAGCCGACACATGGTGGATGGTTGTCGGGGCGAAAGATCCAGGCAACACGGGGCAGATCCTGCTTTATCGCGGCAGTTCATTGCGTGAATGGACCTTCGATCGCGTACTGGCCCACGCTGATGCGGGTGAAAGCTATATGTGGGAATGTCCGGACTTTTTCAGCCTTGGCGATCAGCATTATCTGATGTTTTCCCCGCAGGGAATGAATGCCGAGGGATACAGTTATCGAAATCGCTTTCAAAGTGGCGTAATACCCGGAATGTGGTCGCCAGGACGACTTTTTGCACAATCCGGGCATTTTACTGAACTTGATAACGGGCATGACTTTTATGCACCACAAAGCTTTGTAGCGAAGGATGGTCGGCGTATTGTTATCGGCTGGATGGATATGTGGGAATCGCCAATGCCCTCAAAACGTGAAGGCTGGGCAGGCTGCATGACGCTGGCGCGCGAGCTATCAGAGAGCAATGGCAAACTTCTACAACGCCCGGTACACGAAGCTGAGTCGTTACGCCAGCAGCATCAATCTATCTCTCCCCGCACAATCAGCAATAAATATGTTTTGCAGGAAAACGCGCAAGCAGTTGAGATTCAGTTGCAGTGGGCGCTGAAGAACAGTGATGCCGAACATTACGGATTACAGCTCGGCACTGGAATGCGGCTGTATATTGATAACCAATCTGAGCGACTTGTTTTGTGGCGGTATTACCCACACGAGAATTTAGATGGCTACCGTAGTATTCCCCTCCCGCAGGGTGACATGCTCGCCCTAAGGATATTTATCGATACATCATCCGTGGAAGTATTTATTAACGACGGGGAGGCGGTGATGAGTAGCCGAATATATCCGCAGCCAGAAGAACGGGAACTGTCGCTCTATGCCTCCCACGGAGTGGCTGTGCTGCAACATGGAGCACTCTGGCAACTGGGTTAACATAATATCAGGTGGAACAACGGATCAACAGCGGGCAAGGGATCCGCGTCACTCTTCCCCCTTCACGACCTTCAATAATATGCAATGCAGCTTCCCGCCCGATAATGTCATGTGGAAGCTGAATTGTGGTCAGCGGCGGTAAAAACAGATGCCCGACGCCAACCAGATTATCAAAGCCCATTACGGCGACATCCTTCGGGATACGTACCCCCTTCGCCAAAAGAACCTGATAAGCCACAAAGGCTGCGCGATCGTTACCACATATCAGAACATCAAAATCTGGTTTGCCCGATTTGAAGTGGTCATTGAGTAAACTTGCGAGATCGGTGTAGTGATCATCACCTGTTGCCATGTGAAATTGTTTCACCTCAGCCAGATCTCGTCCAGCATCACGCCAGGCCTGCTCAAATCCCTGCCGACGATACCCTGTTGCCAACGCACTTTCCGGTAGCCAGAAGCATAACGGTTGACGATAGCCCGCCGCGAGCAAATGCTGTGTTGATTCATATTGTGCAGTGTAATCATCAGGGATATAACTGGGTAACGCTGGGTCATCCGCCACACAGTTCGCCAATACAATATTTTCACCATACAGAGACTCAGGCAGCGTGATATGTCGCAGCCCCATTGTAGTATAGATAATGCCATCCGGACGGTGGGCAAGCAGCTGACGTGCCGCGCGGGCAGCGTCATCTTCAGAAAAAATATTGATTAAAAAACTATTCCAGCCGAACTCGCTGGCGGTTTGCTCAATGGCAAGCAGAATATCAACAGAGAAAGGAGTGGTAGCAGTGTCCTGCGCCAGCACGGCGAGAGTCGACGGCTTACGTCCTTGAGCGCGCATCTTACGGGCGGAAAGATCAGGAACATAATTCAGGGTCTGGATTGCCTGCAATACGCGATCACGCGTTGCAGGACGCACAGATTCTGCATTATGCATCACCCGGGAGACTGTCATCATCGACACTCCCGCCAGGCGTGCGACATCCTTTAATGAAGCCATACCCAAGCCGTTTGCCGTAAAACGGGCACTGTAGCAGAAACAGACGTCACTGGCGAGATCCAACGATATTCTCGACGCCCTATCACCCGACACGGCAATACAATAAAAAATAACAATAATTCCCGGACAATTGTACCCAATTCCGCCTCTGTTCTCGCCAACGAGTAACCATGTAGGCAAGTAGGTAAAACATGCCAACTGGCATCGCCAATCTGGAGAAGAAAATATAAATATGGATCATTGTGCTGCCGCTGTATCCCGACATCAGCCCGGAAATTATTGCGATTGCTATCGGTTCAGGTGCGATTGGCTGCACGATCGTTACGGACTCGCTTTTCTGGCTGGCGAAGCAATATTGCGGCGCTACGCTCAATGAAACATTTAAATACTATACGACAGCGACATTTATCGCTTCAGTCGTCGCTCTGGCGGGCACATTCCTGCTGTCATTTATCATCTAAGCGCAAAGAGACGTACTATGGAAAACGCTAAAATGAATTCGCTCATCGCCCAGTATCCATTGGTAAAGGATCTGGTTGCTCTTAAAGAAACCACCTGGTTTAATCCTGGCACGACCTCATTGGCTGAAGGTTTACCTTATGTTGGCCTGACCGAACAGGATGTTCAGGACGCCCATGCGCGCTTATCCCGTTTTGCACCCTATCTGGCAAAAGCATTTCCTGAAACTGCTGCTACTGGGGGGATTATTGAATCAGAACTGGTTGCCATTCCGGCTATGCAAAAACGGCTGGAAAAGGAATATCAACAACCGATCAGCGGGCAACTGCTACTGAAAAAAGATAGCCATTTGCCCATTTCCGGCTCCATAAAAGCACGCGGCGGGATTTATGAAGTCCTGGCACATGCAGAAAAACTGGCTCTGGAAGCGGGGTTGCTGACGCTTGAAGATGACTACAGCAAACTGCTTTCTCCGGAGTTTAAACAGTTCTTTAGCCAATACAGCATTGCTGTGGGCTCAACCGGAAATCTGGGGTTATCAATCGGCATTATGAGCGCCCGCATTGGCTTTAAGGTGACAGTACATATGTCTGCTGATGCCCGGGCATGGAAAAAAGCGAAACTGCGCAGCCATGGCGTTACGGTCGTGGAATATGAGCAAGATTATGGTGTTGCAGTCGAGGAAGGACGTAACGCAGCGCAGTCTGACCCGAACTGTTTCTTTATTGATGACGAGAATTCCCGCACGTTGTTCCTTGGGTATTCCGTCGCAGGCCAGCGTCTTAAAGCGCAATTTGCCGAGCAAGGTCGTATCGTCGATGCTGATAACCCTCTGTTTGTCTATCTGCCGTGTGGTGTTGGCGGTGGTCCTGGTGGCGTCGCATTCGGGCTTAAACTGGCATTTGGCGATCATGTTCACTGCTTTTTTGCCGAACCAACGCACTCCCCTTGTATGCTGTTAGGCGTCCATACAGGATTACACGATCAGATTTCTGTTCAGGATATTGGTATCGACAACCTTACCGCAGCGGATGGCCTTGCAGTTGGTCGCGCATCAGGCTTTGTCGGGCGGGCAATGGAGCGTCTACTGGATGGCTTCTATACCCTTAGCGATCAAACCATGTATGACATGCTTGGCTGGCTGGCGCAGGAAGAAGGCATTCGTCTTGAACCTTCGGCACTGGCGGGTATGGCCGGGCCTCAGCGCGTGTGCGCATCAGTAAGTTACCAACAGATGCACGGTTTCAGCGCAGAACAACTGCGTAATGCCACTCATCTGGTGTGGGCGACGGGAGGTGGAATGGTGCCGGAAGAAGAGATGGAGCAATATCTGGCAAAAGGCCGCTAATTAATTTTCAATTCAGCATCGCCATCCTTTCCCTGGGTGAGCGATGCTGCCGATGGCGCAGACTTAAGGTCCCTGGTCTTACCTGCTATAACCCCCTCCTTTTATCATCACCCAACGCCTTTCGCTGTAAACGGCGGTTTCGCAAACCAAACCAAAACTGTAAGTAAGATAAAAGCAATAGCCGCCATACGGAAAATCTCATTTGCAGAAATTGAAAGTGACTGCTGAGTTATTTCATTATTAATTTCATTAAGAACCCCTGAAAGCGAACCATAGTATTTATCCATAATTTGTGACGATGAATTAAACACGGGGTTAAATTGATCGATGGTTGCTGTCAACTGACTATGGTGTAACGATTCGCGTCGTCCCCACAGCGTCATTGTCAACGACGTACCAACTGATCCTGACAAGGTACGAAAAAAATTACTCATACTCGAGGCATTGGCAAATTTATTATCTGGCAAACCTGAAAACGAAATCGTTGTTAAGGGTAAAAAGAAACAGGCGACGGCGAATCCCTGAAAAAACTGTGGCAAAATGATGCCTGTAAAATCAATCGTTGGCATAAATGTCACAGAACGCCAGTAATAGCAAACCGCATACATTAAAAAACTAAATGTCACCAACAACCGCATATCAATTTTGTTGCCATAACGTCCTATCAAAGGTGATATTAATAGCGGCATGATGCCGATGGGCGCATAGGCAAGTCCGGCCCATATCGCATTATACCCCATCGTTTCCTGGAGTAACTGCGGCATAAGGACTATCGCCCCAGAGTAAAATAAATATGCGCATGTGATACTCACAATACCAATGGTGAAATTACGGGACTTAAACAAACTGAGATCAAGAATCGGGTTCTCTGAGGTCGACTCCCAAATGACTAAAGAAATCAGAGAAATAACTGACATTACTGTTAGTATTATTATTGTACTCGAGTTGAACCAATCCAGATCGCGCCCTTTATCAAGCATTATCTGCAAGCCACCAACACCGAGCACTAACAGGGTCAGTCCTGGTAGATTCATTTTGACCGGTGAAGTCTCAGTTTCTCTTCCTTTAAGTAAGGTTAAGCATAATGTCAGAACGATAATCCCCATAGGGACATTGATTAAAAATATCCAACCCCAGCTAAAGTTATCACAAATATAACCGCCCAATATCGGCCCACATATCGGCGCGATAATCACGGTCATAGACCATAATGCCAGAGCAAATGTTCTTTTTTCTGGTGGATAATTCCTTAATAATAAACTCTGTGACAGTGGAATTAACGGCCCCGCCATTAATCCCTGAACGACTCTAAAAAATATCAGCACATCAAGATTGGTCGATAAACTACACATTAAGGAAGACAGCGAAAAAAAAGTGACTGAAAGTAAAAATAATCTTAATTCGCCTATTCTTTGTGCCAGCCTGCCGGTAACAGGGATCGCAATGGCATTTGCTACGCCAAACGAAGTGATAACCCAGGTGCCTTCGTCTGTTGATGCTCCCAGAAAGCCAGATATTGTCGGTATTGCGACGTTAGAAATAGTGGAATCCAACATTTGCATAAACGTCGCTAATGACAATGCAATAGTGACGCACCATAACGTCCCACCGGTTAATGGTGCCGGAGTTGATTTAGTGATTGCCATTAAAGTTGTCCATTATGCGAAATAATGTTGCTAATTTCTTTTTCTATCGGACTGGTATCGATAACTAAAGCCTTACTGGTATAAGCAGGCATGGACGTCACGGTTGAAGCCAGCTCAGGCATCTCGGCAATGTCTTCGTTCTTCGTATCAATAGTTGCTGTCATCGATAAACCAATACGTAAGGGATGTTCCATGAGTTCTTTTGGATCAAGAGAAACTTCAACCGGTACACGCTGAACGATTTTGATCCAGTTCCCTGTCGCATTTTGTGCAGGTAATAAGGAGAACGCATTGCCGGTTCCCATATTGATCCCTGTCACCCGACCATGAAACACAACATTTTCACCATAAAGATCGCTGATAATATTGACCGATTGACCAATCCGTACATCCGTGAGTTGTGTTTCTTTAAAGTTAGCATTAACCCACATTTGACGTGCCGGTACGACAGCCATTAACGATTGTCCGGGACTCACTGTTTCGCCGACCTGAACACTTCGCTGGGCAATGTAGCCGGTAACCGGACTCTTAATATCCGTACGTTTAAGCGCCAACCAGGCTTCTTTGGTTGCATCCGCAGCTTCAACGACTTGTGGCTGACGGTTTAATGGTGTGTTCATTACTAAAGCTTTATTCGCTTTATAAGCCTGAATAGCAGCATTCAATGCCGCTTTGCTACTTATTAACGTATCTTTGGTATGCTCCAGCGTTTCTTTTGAAATAACCCCCTGCTTCGCTAAAGGTACACGACGGTTATAATCTTCTAAAGATTGTTGATACTGAATACGTGCTGAAGCGACTTCGGCACTGTATTGTTTATCCTGTAAGTACAGTTTATTCGTTTGCCGAACAATATTTGCCAGATTATTTTTAGCTTTATTGAGTGCGATAGTGGCATCAGTCTTATCCAGTGAGACTAAAATGTCACCCTGTCGAACGTAGTTCGTATCTTTATGATTAACGACAGTGACGCTGCCTGAAACTTGTGCAGAAATTGGATCTGCATTCCCCGTGACATAGGCATCATCTGTACTAATCATGTCTTCTAATTCCATT
>OBWS01001106.1_pt1 | contig 13102 bp, 7 predicted proteins | sample 1495291 | NCBI WGS metagenome assembly OBWS01 (sample SAMEA2580090, study PRJEB22360) | human gut metagenome | biome: human gut; feature: human-associated habitat; material: faeces | place: Denmark | collected 2008/2010 | reverse complement strand
GTTCCAAGTGCTCCACTTTGGCAGAAATGACAATGCCTCCCCCTGCCATTTTTGCCGTACAGCCGGCCATGAGTAACCACGTATGCGCCTCCGACGCTATCAAGAAAGACAACCGACCGGTAGAATCAAAACGACTGTTCTGTTCCAAAGCCGTAGAAGAACAAATTCAACGGATACAGCAGCTGCTGAAAAATCAGAAGCTGTCATGGATGTTCACTAACTGCTTTCCCAACACGCTGGACACCACCGTCCATTTCCGCAAGGACAAGAAAGACGGGAAGCCCGACACATTTGTCTACACCGGAGATATCCATGCCATGTGGCTCCGCGACTCAGGTGCGCAGGTGTGGCCCTACGTACAGCTGGCCAATGAAGACAAGGAACTGAAGACGATGCTTGCAGGAGTCATCAACCGCCAATTCAAGCTGATTAATGTAGACCCGTTTGCCAACGCCTTCAACGACGGCCCCATCCCCGACGGACACTGGAAAACCGACCTTACCGACATGAACGACGAGGTGCACGAGCGTAAATGGGAAATCGATTCACTGTGTTATCCGCTACGCCTTGCCTACCATTACTGGAAAACGACCGGTGATACAAGCATCTTCGATGCCGAGTGGATAAAAGCAATCCAAAACATCCTGACCACCTTCCGCGACCAACAGCGCCGTGACGGACGCGGTTCCTACCATTTCCAGCGGGTAACTGAACGCGCACTGGACACGATGACCAACGACGGCTGGGGCAATCCGGTGAAACCGGTCGGACTGATTGCATCTTCTTTCCGCCCTTCCGATGACGCCACCACCTTCCAATTCCTGATACCCTCCAACTTCTTCGCCGTATCTTCGCTGCGTAAGGCAGCCGAGATTCTGACTGAAGTCAATAACCGCCCGGAGCTTGCAAAAGAATGTACCGACCTGGCCGGAGAAGTAGAAACCGCCCTACGAAAATACGCTACCTACAACCATCCCAAATACGGCACCATCTATGCCTTCGAGGTAGACGGTTTCGGCAACCACCTTCTGATGGACGACGCCAATGTACCGAGCCTTATCGCACTGCCCTATCTGGGCGATGTGGACATCAACGATCCTATTTACCAGAACACCCGTCGTTTCGTATGGAGCGAGGATAACCCATACTTCTTCAAAGGTACGGCAGGCGAAGGCATTGGAGGTCCGCACATCGGCTACGACATGATTTGGCCGATGAGCATCATGATGAAAGCCTTCACAAGCCAGAACGATGAAGAGATTAAAACTTGCGTGAAGATGTTGATGGATACAGAAGCCGGAACCGGCTTTATGCACGAGTCTTTCCACAAAGACAATCCCGCCAAGTTCACCCGCGCCTGGTTTGCATGGCAAAACACATTGTTTGGCGAACTCATTCTAAAACTGGTGAACGAGGGCAAGCTAGACTTGCTGAACAGCATACAGTAAAAAAACATTTATCCCCCCTGGATTCTGTGGATGAATGTAATAATCAACCACTCCAGGGGGAATATTATCACTCCTCCCTCCCATCATCTTCCGGTAAGTAGTAACGTTCACAAAATAGACGGGAAGTTAACAAAAAAAGTTTCAGAAGTTAATACTAAAACAAGAAAGAGTTAAGAAAGAGCTTTATCCCAAACTTTGGTTTTTCCAAACCAAGCCTGGGGATAGAGAAACCAAGTCTTGGTTTAGATATCCGCAAAGCTGGGAAAGAAGTTTCCCACCCAAGACACCATTCCACCAACAAGCGACTTTCAAACCAAAGACCGTCATCCTCAACCGAATCTTTTCAAAAGAGACTACACGAATCCCCCACCAGCAAAGCGTTTCAAAAGCAGCTTCATTATCAAATGAATAAGCTATCAACAAGGTGTTGAAAACTTCTTCCTAAGATTTTAGTTAAAAGATTGTGGGGAATTGTGGGGAAATGTGTATTTTTACCGTCGCTTATTATAATAAGGTGAGAAATGATACAATTTTTAGGTAATATCGAGGCTAAGGCGGATGCAAAAGGAAGAGTTTTCATCCCGGCCACCTTCCGGAAACAGCTGCAAGCCGCTTCTGAAGAAAGACTCGTGTTGCGTAAGGACGTGTATCAGGATTGCCTGGTGCTCTACCCGGAAAGTGTATGGTTTGCCACTCAAAACCAACTTCGCTGCCGACTGAATAAATGGAACGCCAAACAACAAATGATTTTCCGCCAGTTCGTAAGTGACGCGGAAGTCATGACCCCTGACGGGAACGGACGCATCCTGCTCCCAAAACGTTACCTGCAAATGGCGGGTATACAAAGTGATGTCCGCTTCATTGGTGTGGACAACACAATAGAAATCTGGGCTAAGGAACGTGCCGACCAACCATTCATGAACCCCGACGAGTTCAGCGAGGCTCTTGAAGAACTGCTGGGAGACGAAAATATTTGTTGTAACGAAAATAAGCTATAAACAACAGATGATGAAAGAAGAAACAACATATCACATCCCCGTATTGCTGATGCCGAGCGTAGATGCAATGAACATCCGTCCGGACGGCACGTATGTAGACGTAACGTTTGGTGGAGGAGGACATTCGCGCGAGATACTGTCCCGCCTGGAAGACGGCGGCCGGCTGCTGAGCTTCGACCAGGACGAGGATGCGGAACGTAACATTGTGAACAACCCGCATTTTACATTCGTACGCAGCAACTTCCGCTACCTGCACAACTTCCTACGCTATCACGGCATCGAAAAAGTGGATGCCATACTTGCCGACCTCGGCGTATCTTCCCATCACTTTGATGACAGCGAACGGGGATTCTCCTTCCGCTTCGACGGGGCACTGGATATGCGTATGAACAAGCGTGCCGGCCTAACCGCTGCCGACATCGTGAATACCTACGAAGAAGAAAAGCTGGCCGATATTTTTTATCTGTACGGCGAGCTGAAGAACAGCCGGAAACTGGCATCTGTCATCGTTAAGGCACGGGCTACGCAGAGAATTGCCACCATCGGCGAATTTCTGGAAATCGTCAAACCACTCTTCGGCCGCGAACGCGAGAAGAAAGAACTGGCAAAAGTATTCCAGGCATTGCGCATTGAGGTAAACCAGGAAATGGAAGCACTGAAAGAAATGCTGTATGCGGCAACAGAAGCGCTAAAGCCGGGAGGCCGCCTGGTGGTGATAACCTATCACTCCCTGGAAGACCGTATGGTGAAGAATATCATGAAAACCGGCAACGTGGAAGGCAAGGCCGAAAAAGATTTTTTCGGGAACGTATTGACCCCGTTCCGGCTAGTCAACAACAAAGTGATTGTACCGGACGAGGAAGAGATAGAGCGCAATCCGCGTTCGCGCAGCGCCAAGCTGAGAATTGCAGAAAGAGTAATGAATGATTAGTGACTAGCAATGGAAAAGAAGCAAGAAGAAAAGAATACGGAAAAGGTGAAAAAACGCACCTCACTGAAGAACATCATCGGAGGCGACATTCTGGCCACAGACTTCTTCCGCCGCCAAGCCGGATTGTTGTTCCTTATCATGGTGCTTATCATTATTTACATCAACAACCGTTACGAATGCCAACTGCAACTGATAGAGATAGACAATCTTAAAAAAGAGCTGATAGACATCAAGTACGATGCCCTGACACGCAGTTCGGAATTGATGGAGCGGAGCCGCCAATCACGCATCGAGGAATACATCGCCACCAAAGAAAGCGATTTGCAGACTTCCACTAATCCACCGTACTTACTAAAATAATGGAGAATTGAGGATTAAAGTAATTTCAATAGTACATCGTAAATCGTTAAATCGTAAATAACATTGGCTGTAAATAAAAAAAACATAATGACCCGTTACTTCTTCGTCGTCCTACTCATGGGGCTGGTGGGGATAGCTATTGTTGTAAAAGGTGCCATGATTATGTTTGCCGAGCGACAGTACTGGCACGATGTAGCCGACCGCTTCGTAAAAGAGAATGTAACGGTGAAGCCCAACCGGGGAAATATCCTGTCCTCGGATGGCAAACTGATGGCAAGTTCGCTGCCAGAATATAAAATATATATGGACTTCATGTCCGGCGAAAGGGACGAGAAACGCCGCAAAAAGGACCAGCAGCGCAAGGATTCTATCTGGAAAGCCAATTTCGATTCTATCTGTATCGGGCTTCATCAGATTTTTCCGGACATCAGTGCCGCCACCTTCAAAAGCCATCTGCGCAAGGGGCGGGAGATGAAGAGCCGGAACTACAACATTCTTCCCAACCGCAACCGGCGCATCTCTTACATTCAGTATAAGGAAGCCAAACGGTTACCCGTATTCAAGATGAACAAATACCGAGGCGGTTTCCACGAACAGATATACAACCAGCGTAAAAAGCCGTTCGGTTCTTTGGCAGCCCAAACCCTGGGCCGTCTCTATGCCGATACAGCCATGGGAGCCCGTAACGGCATTGAACTGGCCTTCGACACCCTGCTGAAAGGACGGAACGGTATTACCCACCGTCAGAAGGTGATGAATAAATACCTGAATATCGTAGACCTTCCCCCGGTAGACGGTTGTGACATCATATCCACCCTCGACGTAGGCATGCAGGACATCTGCGAAAAAGCCCTGGTAGACAAGTTGAAGGAAATCAATGCCAATGTCGGGTTAGCCGTACTGATGGAAGTGGCTACCGGAGAAGTAAAGGCCATTGTCAACATGATGAAAGCCGGAGACGGCAATTACTACGAAATGAACAGTAATGCCATCAGCGATATGTTGGAACCGGGCTCCACCTTCAAGACAGCCTCCATTATGGTGGCACTGGAAGATGGCAAGATAACCCCGGATACCGAGGTAGACACGGGCAACGGTATTATGAATATGTACGGCAGCAAGATGAGAGACCACAACTGGCACCGGGGAGGTTATGGAAAGATAGATGTGACACGTATTCTGGAAGTTTCTTCCAATGTGGGCGTCTCCTACCTCATCGACAAGCACTACAAGGATAATCCGCAGAAGTTCGTGGACGGTTTGAAGCGCATGAGCATCGACCAGCCGCTTCATCTGCAAATACCCGGTGAAGGGAAGCCCAACATCAAAGGACCCAAAGAGCGTTATTTTGCCAAAACGACTTTGCCGTGGATGAGTATCGGCTACGAGACACAGGTTCCTCCTATGAACATACTGACCTTCTACAATGCCATAGCCAACAACGGGGTCATGGTACGCCCCAAGTTTGTGAAAGCAGCGGTAAAGGACGGTGAGGTAGTGAAAGAATATCCTACGGAAGTAATCAATCCCAAGATATGTTCCGACCATACCCTGACACAGATCCGCGAAATCCTTCGGAAAGTGGTATCGCAAGGTCTGGCAAAACCCGCCGGCAGCAAGCAATTCTCCGTATCGGGCAAGACGGGTACGGCACAGATTTCACAAGGAGCCGCCGGATATAAGTCGGGACGGGTGAATTACCTTGTAAGTTTCTGCGGATATTTCCCCTCGGAAGCACCCAAATACAGTTGCATCGTTTCCATTCAGAAGCCTGGGTTACCAGCTTCAGGCGGTCTGATGGCAGGTAGTGTCTTTGGGAAAATAGCAGAAAGAGTTTATGCCAAAGACCTGCGTTTTGACATACGCAGTGCCATAGACAGTACCACCAATGTGATTCCTCCCGTGAAAGCCGGAGAGATGAACGAAGCACTCCTTGTACTGAATGATTTGAAAGTGCCCGTTCAGAAACAGTTCGCCGGACAAAAGAAAAAGGAACAGTGGGGGCATACACAAGCTGCTCCGTCGGCAGTCATCCTGCAAGACCAGGAACCGGCCTCGGGCACCGTGCCCAGCGTGGTAGGTATGGGAGCGAAAGATGCTGTCTACCTTTTAGAGAGTAAAGGACTGAAAGTAAGGCTAAACGGCGTAGGACGGGTGAGGAACCAGTCCATAGCAAGCGGTAGCCGGATAGTGAAAGGACAAACCATAGCCCTGACACTACGTTAACATGAGAATAAACAAGATTTGGATATACACTATATATAATAAGGTATGAGTGATTTGTTGCAAACAATACAGCCGGTCCGGATTACCGGAAGTACAAGCATGGAGATAACGGGGGTGAATATAGATTCCCGCCTGATAGGAACCGGACATCTGTTCATGGCCATGCGTGGTACGCAGACCGACGGGCATGCCTATATTCCGGCTGCCATCGATAAAGGGGCTGTTGCAGTATTGTGTGAAGAATTGCCGGAAGAGCTTAAGGCCGGCATCACCTACATTCAGGTGAAAGACAGTGAAGATGCCGTAGGGAAAGTGGCTACCACTTTCTATGGCGACCCTACATCCAAGATGGAACTCATCGGCGTGACCGGAACCAACGGAAAAACAACCGTTGCCACCTTATTATATAATACTTTCCGCTATTTCGGCTACAAGGTCGGACTGGTTTCCACTGTATGCAATTACATCGACGACCAGCCCGTACCGACCGAACACACCACCCCGGACCCGATAACCCTGAACCGCCTGCTCGGAGAAATGGCAGATTCCGGCTGCAAGTATGCCTTCATGGAAGTCAGTTCCCATTCCATTGCCCAAAAGCGCATCAGCGGTCTGAAGTTTGCCGGCGGTATTTTCACTAATCTGACCCGCGACCATCTGGATTATCATAAAACGGTGGAGAACTACCTCAAAGCCAAGAAAAAGTTCTTCGACGAACTGCCAAAAGGAGCTTTCAGCCTGACCAACCTGGATGACAAGAACGGACTTGTGATGACGCAGAATACCCGTTCGAAGGTATACACCTACTCTTTGCGTAGTCTTAGCGACTTCAAAGGCAAAGTCTTGGAGTCTCATTTCGAGGGAATGTTGCTCGACTTCAACAATCACGAACTGGCAGTACGTTTCATCGGAAAGTTCAATGCCTACAACCTGCTGGCGGTATTCGGTACTGCCGTATTGCTTGGCAAGAAAGAAGAGGATGTACTGGTTGCCCTCAGCACGCTGCATCCGGTAACCGGCCGCTTCGATGCCATCCGTTCACCGAAAGGCTACACCGCCATTGTGGACTATGCGCATACTCCAGACGCCCTGGTCAATGTATTGAACGCCATTCACGGAGTGCTGGAAGGAAAAGGGAAAGTGATTACCGTTGTGGGCGCCGGCGGCAACCGCGACAAAGGCAAGCGTCCCATCATGGCCAAAGAATCCGCCCGCTTGAGCGACCGGGTCATCATCACCTCCGATAACCCGCGCTTTGAAGAGCCGCAGGACATCATCAACGACATGCTGGCGGGACTGGATAAAGACGACATGCAGAAAACCATCAGCATCACCGACCGCCGCGAAGCCATCAAGACAGCCTGCATGCTGGCACAGCCGGGAGACGTGATTCTCGTTGCAGGCAAGGGGCATGAGAATTATCAGGAGATTAAAGGCGTGAAACACCATTTTGACGACAAAGAGATATTAAATGAGATAATGTGCTAATATGCCAATGTGCTAATCGCCATGCGTCATGTAGGATATTCATTCCTTTACCAGCAGATATACCAGACTATCAATTAGCATATTGGCACATTAGCACATTAAACAATTAAATAATTAACATCATGTTATACTATTTATTTCAATGGTTAGACAAATATGACTTCCCCGGTGCGGGCATGTTTGGCTATACATCCTTCCGTTCGTTGATGGCAATCATTCTGGCATTGCTCATTTCGAGTATCTGGGGAGATAAGTTCATCAATCTACTGAAACGCAAGCAGATTACTGAAACGCAACGTGATGCCAGCATCGACCCGTTCGGCGTAAACAAGGTGGGAGTACCCAGCATGGGCGGTGTCATCATTATTTTTGCCATACTCATTCCTTGCCTACTACTGGGCAAATTGAGCAATATTTATATGATATTGATGCTGATTACCACAATCTGGCTGGGGTCGCTGGGCTTTGCCGACGACTACATCAAGATATTCAAGAAGGACAAGGAAGGCCTGCACGGTAAGTTCAAAATCATCGGTCAGGTAGGCTTGGGACTTATCGTCGGACTGACTCTCTACCTCAGTCCGCAGGTGGTTATCCGCGAGAACATAGAAATAGAGAAACCGGACGGACAGATAGAAGTGGTGCATGCCGCCAAGGAAATCAAGGCAACACAGACCACCATCCCATTCTTCAAGAGCAACAACTTCGACTATGCCGACCTAGTGGGCTTCATGGGTGAACATGCCCAGACAGCAGGTTGGATACTGTTTGTGATTATCACGATTTTCGTAGTTACCGCCGTCAGCAACGGAGCCAACCTAAATGACGGAATGGACGGAATGGCGGCAGGGAACTCTGCCATTATCGGACTGACCTTGGGAATACTCGCCTACGTATCGAGCCACATTGAATATGCCGGCTACCTGAATATCATGTACATTCCCGGCTCGGAAGAACTGGTAATCTTTATCTGTGCCTTCATCGGTGCACTTATCGGCTTCTTGTGGTACAATGCCTATCCGGCCCAGGTATTCATGGGCGATACGGGCAGTCTGACCATTGGAGGAATCATCGCAGTATACGCCATCATTATTCACAAGGAACTGCTGATACCCATCCTTTGCGGTATCTTCCTGGTGGAGAACCTTTCGGTCATCCTGCAACGCCTCTACTACAAGGCAGGCAAGCGGAAAGGCGTGAAACAACGTCTCTTCAAAAGAACACCGATACACGACCACTTCCGCACTTCCATGAGCCTGATAGAGCCGGGATGCAGCGTAGTATTCACCAAACCGGACAAGCTGTTCCACGAATCCAAAATCACCATCCGCTTCTGGATTGTGACGATTGTATTGGCAGCGATTATAACATTAAAGATTAGATAATAATTATTCAATATGCTAATGTGCCAATGTGCTAATTGCCATGCGGCACGACAGCGCAGCTCATTAGCACATTGGCACATTAATCATATTAGTACATTATGAGAATTGTAGTATTAGGAGCTGGCGAAAGCGGCGCAGGCGCTGCCGTACTGGCCAAAGTGAAAGGATTCGACACGTTCGTCTCCGACATGTCCGCCATCAAAGACAAATACAAGGAACTGCTGGATAAATACGGCATTGCCTGGGAAGAGGGACACCACACAGAAGAGTTGATTCTGAATGCTGACGAAGTGGTGAAAAGTCCCGGTATCCCCAACGACGCACCGCTCATTATGAAATTAAAGGAAAAAGGTACGCCCATCATCTCTGAGATAGAGTTTGCGGGACGGTACACTGACGCAAAGATGGTCTGTATCACCGGCTCGAACGGAAAGACTACAACCACCTCGCTCATTTATCACATCTTCAAGAGCGCAGGCCTGAACGTCGGCCTCGCCGGCAACATCGGCAACAGTCTGGCCTTGCAGGTAGCCACGGAGCAGCATGATTACTATGTCATTGAGCTGAGTTCCTTCCAGCTGGACAATATGTATAACTTCCGTGCCAACATTGCCGTACTGATGAACATCACACCAGACCACTTGGACCGTTACGACCACTGTATGCAGAAATATGTGGACGCCAAATTCCGCATCACCCAAAACCAGACACCGGAAGACGCTTTTATCTTCTGGAACGACGACCCCATCATCAAGCGCGAATTAGACAAGCATGGCCTGCGCGCCCATCTCTACCCGTTCGCTGCCGTGAAGGAAGACGGGGCCATCGCATACGTGGAAGACGGTGAAGTGGAAATCAACGAACCGATAGCCTTCAATATGGAGCAAGAGGAGCTGGCGCTGCACGGCACACACAACCTATACAATTCGTTAGCCGCCGGCATCTCGGCCAATTTGGCCGGCATCCGGAAAGAATATATCCGCAAAGCCTTGTCCGACTTCAAGGGAGTGGAACACCGGTTGGAGAAAGTAGCCACCGTACGCGGCGTGAGCTTCATCAACGATTCCAAGGCTACGAACGTAAACTCCTGCTGGTATGCCCTACAAAGCATGACCGGCAAAACCGTACTTATCCTCGGCGGTAAAGACAAAGGAAACGATTACACGGAAATCGAAGACCTCGTACGCGAAAAGTGCTCTGCCCTGGTCTATTTGGGTTTGCACAACGAAAAGTTGCACGCCTTCTTCGACCGTCTGGGACTGCCCGTAGCCGACGTGCAGACCGGCATGCAGGATGCCGTAGAAGCAGCCTTCAAGCTGGCAAAGAAAGGTGAAACCGTGTTGCTCAGTCCTTGCTGTGCCTCCTTCGACCTCTTCAAGAGCTATGAGGACCGCGGCAATCAGTTCAAAGCATGTGTCAGAACACTATAAGATACGGATGCCGCAACAGTCCTATTACGCATCCCGTAACAAGAATGGCAACTTTTAATTCTTTAATTATTAATTTTTAATTTGCGAAGCATTGGATTTATTAAAGAGCATATTCAAAGGCGATAAAGTGATTTGGATTATTTTCCTTTTCCTTTGCCTCATCTCCATCACAGAGGTATTCAGTGCTGCCAGTACGCTGACCTACAAGAGTGGCGACCACTGGGGACCGATTACGCAGCACAGCATCCTCCTGATGGTAGGCGCCGTCATTGTAGTACTGGTACACAACATCCCCTATAAATGGTTTCAGGTGTTCCCGGTATTCCTGCTTCCGATATCCATCGGACTGCTGGCTTTTGTGATGCTGATGGGATTCATTACCGGCGACCGCGTAAACGGCGCAGCCCGCTGGATGACCTTCATGGGCATTCAGTTCCAGCCGTCGGAAATAGCGAAGATGGCCGTTGTCATCGTTACCGCCTTTATCCTCTCGAAAGGGCAGGATGAAGACGGTGCAAGTCCGAAAGCCTTTAAGCGCATCATGATTATTACCTGCATTGTCTGTGGCCTTATCCTGCCAGAAAACTACTCGACGGGAATGCTGCTCTTCGGAACGGTCTACCTGATGATGTTCATCGGACGGGTATCTGCCAGGAAACTGCTGATACTGGGAGGAGGAATTGTGGCATTCGTAACAGTCTTTGTCGCCTTCCTGCTGGCCACGCCAGACAAGACATTGGAAAATATACCGATGGGGCACCGCTTCACCACTGTAAAATCCCGTATTGCAGACTTTACCAACAAGGAGGAAGTTCCTGCCGCCAAATTCGACATCGACGGCGACGGGCAAGTGGCACATGCCCGTATTGCCGTAGCTACGAGCAACGTTGTAGGCAAGGGTCCGGGAAACTCCGTACAGCGTGACTTTCTGAGCCAGGCATTCTCCGATTTCATCTATGCCATCATCATCGAGGAACTGGGACTGGTAGGCGGAATAGTCGTTGTGTTCCTTTATGTCTGCCTATTGGTGCGAGTGGGCCGTATCGCCAAAAAATGCGACCGCACTTTCCCCGCTTTCCTCATTACCGGAATAGCCTTGCTGCTCGTCACGCAGGCGCTGTTCAACATGATGGTTGCCGTAGGTCTGGCACCCGTCACGGGACAACCGCTTCCACTCATCAGCAAGGGTGGTACATCCACTTTCATCAACTGTGCCTACATCGGCATGATACTGAGTGTCAGCCGCTATACAGCCAAGCTGGAGGAACAGCGGATGCATGATGCGCAAGTGCCGATGCTGATAGATGCCGGAAATGCCGAGCACCCGGAACAACCTGCCGACAGCGAAGCACAGACAGCCGCTGAGCCGACAGCAAAGGTACTGAACAGTGATGCGGAGTTTGAATAACAGCCTCTCCCCCAACCCCTCCCCCGTAGGGAGGGGAGAAAAGAATAATTGAGTAATGGAGAGCATGCCAATAATACAAAAATAAAAAAGAACAAGAATATGAGTAAAGAGGCGAACAACTATACAACCAAAAGTAACTCTACCCCTCTCCCTACGGGGAAGGGGGTGAGGCTTATCATCAGCGGCGGCGGTACCGGAGGACATATCTTTCCGGCCATCTCCATCGCTAACGCCATAAAAGAGTTGTGTCCCGACGCGGAGATTCTCTTCGTAGGTGCCGAAGGAAGAATGGAAATGCAGCGTGTTCCAGATGCCGGTTACCGGATTATAGGTTTACCCGTTGCCGGATTCGACCGCAAACATCTGTGGAAGAACTTCTCCGTACTGCTGAAACTGATACGAAGCCAGTGGAAAGCACGGAGCATCATCAAGGAGTTCCGCCCGCAAGTAGCCGTCGGTGTAGGTGGCTATGCCAGTGGTCCTACGCTGAAAATGGCGGGCATGATGGGTATTCCCACGCTGATACAGGAACAGAATTCCTACGCCGGTGTCACCAACAAGCTGCTGGCACAGAAGGCATGCAAGATTTGCGTGGCCTACGAAGGCATGGAAAAGTTCTTCCCGGCAGAAAAGATAATCATGACAGGTAATCCGGTGCGCCAGAACCTGCTCGGACATTCCATCCTGCACGCAGACGCCGTAAAGTACTTCGGATTGAACCCGGAAAAGAAGACTATCCTCATTCTGGGCGGTAGTCTTGGAGCGCGTACCATCAACCAGACACTGACCGCCGGCCTGGATATCATTCGTACCCACCCCGACGTACAGTTTATCTGGCAGACTGGCAAGATATACATTGACCAAGTCAGAGAAGCCATTACAGCCACTACGGGAGAAGCCGTACGTAACCCGCATATCAGTGCCATTCCGAATCTGTATGTGACGGACTTCATTAAGGATATGGCAAACGCCTATGCCGCTGCCGATCTGGTGATTTCACGTGCCGGAGCCGGTTCCATCTCCGAGTTCTGCCTGCTGCACAAGCCGGTCATCCTGGTTCCCTCACCCAATGTGGCCGAAGACCATCAGACCAAGAATGCGCTGGCGCTGGTGGATAAGGATGCAGCTATCTATGTGAAGGATGTGGAAGCGAAAGAGAAGCTGCTGCCGGTGGCGTTGGAGACAATCGCTAACCCCGAGAAGCTGCAAGACTTGAGCAAGAATATCGCCAAGCTAGCGTTGCCGGACTCGGCGACAATTATTGCGAAGGAGGTATTGAAGAGCCTCTCCCCTTGTCCCTCCCCCGTAGGGAGGGGGGAATAGATAGTACTGCTATCGTTCTTTTTATAATATCATACTTTTGGAAGAAGAGTTTGAAGAAAAAATTTGAATATGAATAAAAATATAAGCAATAGTAACTCATCTCCC
>OBWS01001078.1_pt1 | contig 13394 bp, 12 predicted proteins | sample 1495291 | NCBI WGS metagenome assembly OBWS01 (sample SAMEA2580090, study PRJEB22360) | human gut metagenome | biome: human gut; feature: human-associated habitat; material: faeces | place: Denmark | collected 2008/2010 | reverse complement strand
ACATTTTATTTTATTAAGATTTTTTATTGGTATAATCTAAATAAAAGCGAAAAAGTGGGTTCGCCGAATTTGAAGGAGGATTGTTATGAAAAAAGTGATATCGCTGCTGTGTGCCGGCTCCATGGTGCTGGGACTGGCCGCCTGTGGGCAGACTTCCCCGTCGGGCGGGGCGTCGTCCGCGGCCGGCAGTCAGGCGGAAAAGCCGTACGCAGGCACAACGCTCCGCGTGGTGAGCATGACCGCACAGGTTTCCGACGGCATTCAGGAATACCTTTCCGATTTTGAAGACAAAACGGGAATCAAAGTCAACCTTGAGCTTTACGGGGAGTCGGAGCTCCGCCAGAAGACGACCACGGAGTTTTTGTCCGGTTCTTCCACCATCGACGTGTTTCTGCTGAGCCCCCTGCAGGATATGGCTCCCTACAGCAAAAACGGATGGATCGAGCCACTGGACACGTATCTGGATGACCCGGAGCTGAACTGGGCCGACTTTACCGCACCAAAAGAGCAAATCACCCTGTCCGGCACAGATTCCATCGGCTGCCTGCCGCTGTATTCCTCTGTTCAGCTCATGTATTACCGTACCGACCTGTTTGAGCAAAAGGGGCTGACCCCGCCTACCAATTACGAGGAGCTTCTGCAGGTTTGCGAAAAGCTGAATGATCCCTCCAACAACCTCTATGCCATCGCCTGCCGCGGTGAAAAAATTGCGCTGACCTCTCAATTTTCCCCCTTCCTGTTCGGCTACGGCGGGAGCTATATCAAAGACGGCAAATCCAATATCGCCAGCGCCGAATCTGTCGATGCGATCAAATTCTATGGCAAGCTGCTGGGGAAATACGGCCCTCCCGGTATTTTGACCACCGGCTATTCTCAGATGACTCAGCTGTTTAATTCCGGCACAGTCGCTATGGCCATCGACGCCAACGCACTGTATGCAACCCTGACAGACAAAGCGGAATCAGCCTATTATGATAAAGTCGGCGTTGCGCCGATCCCTGAGGGCCCCACCGGGCGCCAGTCTTACAAGCAGGTTGTGTGGGGCTCGGCGATCTATTCCGGCTCCAAAAACAAGGATGCCGCCTGGGAGTTCATGAAGTTTGTCGCCGGATCGGATGTGGCGGCATATATCACCCCCAAGGGCATGCCCAGCTTCCGTTCCTCGATCTGGAATGATTCCAGAGTAAAAGACGCTATGTCTGCCGATATGGTGAAGGCCTATTCCGTGATTAACGAAAGCGATACCACCAATCCTTACGGACTTCCGCGTTTGACCTCTGTCACAGAGGCAAGGGATGCCATCGGCGAAGCCGTGGTGTATTCCATTGAAACCAAGGGAGAGGGAAAGGATATTGAGGCCAAAGCCAAAACGGCTGCTGAAAAAGTTGACCAGCTGCTGAAAAACTCGAATGAATACGGCGACAAATATACCTATTGACGGCTGAACCCGGGAGGGAAAGGCGAGAGTCTTTCCCATCCCGAATACTATTTGAGGTGGAATCATGAGCAAATTTATCGACAGGCACATCAAATGGGTTTTTGCCGCACCCGCACTTGTCTTTATGATGGCGATGATCGTACTGCCGATCGGAGCAACCTTTGCGTTCAGCCTGACCGAATGGAACCTGCTCAGCGGAGCGGGCCCCCGCTTTAACTTTGGGCAGAACTACGCAAAGATCCTCGCCAGCTCCGAGTTCTGGGCGTCGTGCGGAATCACCTTTTGGTATACTTTTTTGGCAACGATTCTGGAAACCGTTCTGGGCCTTGCCATCGCGCTGATTTTAAACTGTGAATTCCGCGGCAAGCAGCTTGCCAAAACGGCCATTCTTCTGCCCTACATGATGGCCCCCGTGGCGGTTGGCCTGATGTGGATGCTTTTTTACGAGCCTTCCAGCGGCATTATGAACTTTATATTCAAATCCGTCGGGCTGCCCCCGTCAACCTTTACCTCTGCGCAGGATACGGTGATTCCGGCGATTGCAACGGTAGAAGTCTGGCAGATGACTCCCATGGTGGTGATCGTGTGTCTTGCGGGGCTCAGTTCCCTGCCGAATGACCCGATCGAAGCCGCCCATGTAGATGGGGCCAATTCAATTCAGGTCTTTTTCCGGGTGATTCTGCCAATGATGATGCCGACGCTTTTTTCCATCGCTCTTCTGCGCTTCATCGATATTTTCAAATCCTTCGATTTGATTTATGCCATGACAAAGGGCGGGCCGGCCAATGCTTCGCGCACATTGAATCTCTATGCTTACGAAACCGCATTCTCTTATTATAAATTTGGAGAATCCTCCGCAATACTGACTTTGGTGTTCCTGATCGTACTGGTGATCAGTATTGTGATTATTAATATGAAAAAAAGATGGGAGGAGAAGGTGTGACCGTGTACAAGGCAAAAAAAGCAGCAGGTAAAATCGGATTATACGTTCTGGTGCTCGTTGTTGTACTGCCGGTTTTATTTCCGCTGTATTTCGTTTTTATTTCTTCCCTGAAAAACATGTCGCAGGTATATATCATGCCGCCGCAGCTGTTTGGCTTCACTCCGATCTGGGATCATTACAAATACATTTTTGAAACACAGCACTACGATGCCTACATGGTGAACAGTGCCGTTGTCGCGTTTGCTTCCACCGCCATTTCTCTGCTGCTCGGGGTGCCGGCCTCATACTCCATCGCGCGGTTTCATATGCGCAAAACCTCCACCTCCATTCTTGTGGCCAGGCTTTTGCCCAGCATTTCGTTTTTGCTGCCCTATTACTTTCTTTTTTCCAAGCTCAAAATGATCGACACCTACTCCGTGCTGATTTTAAGCCACATTGTGCTTTCTCTGCCCTTGATCGTGTGGATTATGTCGAGCTTTATTGCCGACATCCCCAAGGAGCTGGACGAAGCCGCCATTGTAGACGGCTGCACCCGGCAGAGATGCTTTTGGAACGTGATTTTGCCGGTCAGCCTGCCGGGCCTTGTCACATGCGCAACACTTTCCTTTCTGGGTTCATGGAACAATTTCCAGTTCGCTTTGATTTTGAGCGGAGAAAAGACGAGAACGCTGCCGGTATCACTGCAGTACTTTGTTTCGGGAGCGGATATCCGCTGGGGCAGAATGCTGGCCGCGACGATTGTCGTGATCGTCCCTGCGATCATTCTGACAATGGCGTTGCAAAAATATATCATTAAGGGAATGACTGCGGGAGCAGTCAAAGGGTAAATGCCACAAAGGACGGTGCAATGATGAAAGAAACGAAGGATGACCTTTTGCTGGTAAAGGCAAAGGCCGTATACAGCACGGACAAACAGAGCTATGAGGGAACCGGTATTTTGATTCGGGCGGGAAGAATCCTGGAAACGGGGGACTGGCTTCATCTGCAGGGAGCAGCTCCGCAGGCGGAACTGCTGGATTACGGCGAGTGCTATGTGCTCCCCGGGCTGATTAATACTCACGTGCACCTGGAGTTTGAGCCGGCTGAAAATACCCGTGAGCGGTATTTGAGCGAAAGCCCGGAAATCAGCTTTCTGCGCGCGGCAAAAAATGCCGAAACCCTCCTATATTCCGGCGTAACCACGGCGCGCGACGCGGGGGGAAGCTACCGCACGCTGGAACTGTATCAGGACAGTGCTCGCCGGCTGGCGAATTTGCCCCGCCTGCAGCTCGCCGGCCCTCCCATTACGATCACGGGCGGGCATCTGCATTTTATTCCGGGTTCGGAAGCAGATTCGCTGGACGATATGATCTGGGCTGTGCGCAGCAGAAAAAAGGCCGGATGTACCGCAATCAAGATCATTGTGAGCGGCGGCCAGATGACTCCCGGCTCAACGCCGGAGCAGACCAGCTATACCGCCGGGCAGATTCGGGCGATGACCGACGAAGCGCATCACTGGAGCCTGCCGACCTTTGCCCATTGCCTTACGACGGAGGGCTTTGTGAACGCGATGTGCGGCGGGGTGCAATGTATCGAGCACTGCGCCTGCTTTGTCCGCAACCGCGGGAACGGACTGCTCGAAAGAGTTTATGAACCGAAAGTAATGGAGCAGTTCCAAAATGACAGCCGCTACTTTATGATCGGGATTTCAAACAATTATCATATATTTGATCACTGCAGAGAAAGCGAGGCGGAGCGCACCGAACGCGAAGCCTTTCTGCTGGAGCAGGAGGAGCGCGAATGCCGTATTTTTGAGCGCCTGATTCAGCTCGGCATGCTTCCCGTGATCGGTACGGATGCGGGATGTGGGCTGACGTATTTTGATGAGACATGGCTGGAGCTGGAAATCCTGCATCATCGCTGCCGGATCACCATACCGGAGCTGATCGCGGCGGCAACGGCGAACGGGGCCGCAGCGTTGGGGCTCTCGGAAGAAACCGGGGCGATCCGCCCGGGACTTAGCGCCGACCTGATCGCCATGGAAAGTGACCCCTTAACGGACATCACTGCGTTTCGCAATGTTCGGCATGTGATGTGCCGGGGAAACATCATCCGATAAACCGAAAGGAATGTGAGTTGCATGAATGTGTACGATACTTTGAAACAGCTCGGTCTGGAGCTCCCTCCGCTGCCTCCGAAAGGCGGAATCTATCAACCGGTGAAGCAGGTGGGAAATTTGCTGTATATTTCAGGCCAGGGGGCCACTCGCGGGGGAATCCCTGTGCTGGAGGGCAAGCTGGGGAAAGAATGCTCTGTGGAGCAGGGGCAGGAGGCCGCAAGAATCTGTGCCCTGAATGCACTGAGCGTTCTGCACGATTATTTGGGCGATTTGAATCAGGTAAGGAGTCTTGTCAAAATGCTGGCCTTTGTAGCCAGTGCCGACGATTTTAATCAGCAGCCCATCGTAGCCAACGGTGCCTCTCAGCTTTTGAAAGACCTTTACGGTGAAAACGGCGTGGGCGCCCGCTCCGCGATTGGGGTAAATGAACTGCCCGGAAACATTCCCGTAGAGATTGAATTCATATTTGAAATTTAAAGGACTGGTTTTATGAGTACAGTATTTGAACTGAACGATCCTTCCGAAATGATCAGTCCGGCTCTGATTTATTATAAGGACACCATCGTTCAAAACACCCGGCTGGCCATTGAAATGGCCGGTGGAGCCCAAAGGCTGTGGCCCCATGTTAAATCTCATAAGATGGAGAAAATGGTGAGACTCCAGCTCGGGATGGGAATCCGGCGGTTTAAATGCGCGACGATTGCGGAGGCCGAGATGACGGCCGCGGCCGGCGCGGATCATGTCCTTCTGGCTTACCCTCTGATCGGCCCCAATAGAAAACGGTATCTCGAGCTGATCAATGCCTTTCCCAAAACCCGGTTCTGGGCTATCGGCGATGATCTGGAGCAGCTCTCTATTCTCAGCGGGCATGCCGTGCAAAGACATATGAAAATAAACGTGCTGCTCGATGTCAATATGGGGATGAACCGTACCGGCGTCCCTTTGCAGCAAGCGGAGCAGCTCTATGAAAAAGCCGCGCGGCTGCCCGGCCTTTCTCTGAAGGGGATGCACTGCTATGATGGAAACCACAATAACAGCGATCTCCAAGCCCGTTTGAAGCAGGTGCGCGAAGCTGATTTGCGGGTGAAAGAGATTCAGGGCGAGTTAATAAAAAAAGGGATCGAATGCGGCACCATGATTATGGGCGGAACCCCGTCGTTCCCATGCCATGCGCTGGTTACCCAATGGTTTCTTTCGCCCGGAACCGCGTTCATCGACGATGCGGGCTACCAAAAGAATTTGCCCGATCTCTCCTTTGAGCCCGCCGCTGCCATTCTGACACGGGTGATCAGTCACCCGGCTCCCGGACTCTTCACCTTGGATTTGGGGTATAAAGGGATTGCCGCCGATCCGGCGGGGGTGCGCGGCGTCATTGCGGGGTTCGATCGCGCACATGCGCTGTTCCAGAGTGAGGAGCATTGGGTATTTGAAATGAATCCCGAGCACACAAAGGAAGTTCCCGCCATCGGCACCGTTTTCTACGTGATTCCAACCCATATCTGCCCCACTTCTGCATTGTATCCCGCTGTTTCGGTGGCGCAAAACGGCAATATTACCGAGGAGTGGGAAGTGACTGCCAGAAACAGAAAGCTGACCTTTTAAGCCGGCTGTCTGCATCCATAGCCGAGCATACAGTTCGATTGCCTTTCCCTGCCCGGCGCGGGCAAAATACGCTGCCTTGCAGCCATGCCGGAACATGCAGCTTGCCGCAGGGAACAGCCCGGCATCCCCCGGTTCATTCTCCTTTGGCGGTCGGAAATAATGGAAAGAATGCTTCGGCATACGGCAAAATGCCCCCATTCGTCAGAGACAGGGATTCCCTGTCTGACGAATGGGGGCATTTTCGCCTGCGATGCGTTGCTTCGCGTTATTTCGGTTCCCGCTCCTGTGTGTCGGTTGGCGGCTCTGGCGCATTGGGCTGTGTCTGTTCCGGCAGCTCGGGGGCGACTTCGGGCTTTGCCTGCCCATAGGGGCGGTACGAAACCGGAGCGGAGGGAACAGCCGGGGCCGCGCCGTATCCATAAACCGGGGAGGCTTTTCCATAGACGACGGGCCGGCATTTGCAGGTGTAAATCACCTGGGTGTCGCACAGGCGGTCGTGAAGTCCCTGCTTTGTTTCGCTGACGCCGATCATCAGGTACCCGACGAACAGCAGGGAGGAAAGGTAACGCCCGATGGTTTCGCGGTAAAGAACGTTGACAAAGGTCAGCTTGCTGTCGTCGCAGGCGACGACGCGCAGGTTCATCAGGCGCTTGCCCACGGTTGCGCCGGTCAGGTAGGTCATCACGATAAAATAGGCTGATCCGGCCAGATACAGAAAAATATCGTAGGGGCTGAAGCGGAAGAGGATGGGGCTCAAAAACCACGAGGCGGGGTTCAGCATCTGCACCAGCAACAGCGGCAGGCGAACCGTCAGCGTCAGAATCGCGCCGATCAGCAGAAGATCGATCAGGTACGCCGCCAGACGCACGAAAAATCCGCCGGGGGTGGCTGCGTTATTCTCCAATGGCTGCATAATACATCGGCACCCCGCTCTCTTTGATTTCCATCAGGTCGGCCAGCTTGTCTGCGTCGCTGCGGGTGTAGTCCTTCGCCATGGCAAAAAGGGAGGCAAACGGCGAAGCAGAATCAGTGGGAGTATAAAACTCCACGTCGCCGCCCAGCGCTTTCTGGAATTCCGCCTGTGCGTCCTCGTAGCCGGCAATCTGGTCGATCAGCTTGTTTTCTTTCGCCTGCCGGGCGGTGTAGATTCTGCCGTCCGCCAGCTCGCGCACCTTGGCCTCGTCCATATGGCGGCCCTTTGCCACAATGCTCACAAAGGCGTTGTACGGTTCATCCACAAGGGATTGAAAAATCTGTCGCTGCTCGTCGGTTATGTCAATTTCGGAGCTGCCCATGGCCTTGTTTCTTCCGCTGGTAAACAGAATGCTCTTAACGCCGATTTTATCCATGAGCTCTTTGTAATTCGTCAAGGAGATAATGACGCCGATTGAGCCGGTCCAGGTTTGGCTGTTGGCGATGATCTTGTCGGACGCCATGGAAACGTAATACCCGCCGGAGGCCGCCATGTTCGCCATATAGGTCCAAATCGGGCGTTCGGTGTTTTCTTTGTATTTGAGCAGGCGCTGGTACAGCTCGTCGCTCTCGTATACGCTGCCGCCCGGCGAGTTGACGTAGAGAAGGATTCCCTTGTTGTTCGGGTCGGCCTCCAGGCTGTCGATCAGCTTCAGGGTTCTGTTATGGTCGTAGCCCTCCGTCGGGAACAGGGAGGATGCAGAGGAAGAGGCCTGAATGGTGCCCTCCACGGAAACAACCCCCACGAACGGGCTGGCCGGAAAATCCTTGGAAACGTCCTCAGACGCCTTCAGCAGTTTATCCAAATAGTTGTTTTCCTGCTGCGCCGCAAAGCTGCGAATCACCATGCTGGAGCCGCAGACAAACACAAATACGAGCGCGGCTGCAATCAGCCCCGCAATCTGTTTTTTGTTCATGCTGTACCACCTTTTCTGAAGGGGTCATCCCTCTTCGTTCAATTTGTTTTATTCTAATTCATCATATCGGTCTTTTCGGTTGTTTGTCAAGGAAATTCCGGTTTTTCAAATGTGGTCAAACGCATTTTACGGTGAGCTGCAAGGTTTTATTCTGTTTTCCGGTGAATTCCGACAAATCTCCGCGCAGAGTTCTATTTCGTCCACCTGGGTTAATATATATAACCAATGCAAAGGCAGGTGCGGGCGAAAGCCTGAAAATCAGAGCGGGAGTTGATTTGTTTTGGAGTGGCAAAGCTTGTCCAGAGAGGAATGCATCCGGCAGTTGAAAACAGATCCCAAGCGGGGGCTTACGGTACCGCAGGCGGAACAGAGGAAAAGGGAATACGGGCACAACGAACTGCGGGAGGGCAAACGGCCCGGCCTCATCGCAAAGTTTTTGGAGCAGTTCAAAGACTTTATGGTCATTATTCTGCTGATTGCCGCGGCGGTTTCATTTTTTACCTCCCTGTTCCGGCATGACGGTGATTACATAGACCCTATTATCATTCTGCTCATCGTCATCGTCAACGCGGTGATCGGCGTTTTACAGGAGAGCCGCGCTGAAAAGGCGATCGACGCGCTGAAGAAGCTCACTTCGCCCGAATCGGTGGTGATGCGCGACGGCAAACGGGTTAAAATCGCCTCGAAAGAGATCGTTCCCGGCGATATCGTGTTCCTCACGGAGGGCGATTTTGTACCGGCCGACTTGCGCATTCTGGAGGCGCACAACCTGCGCGCGGAGGAGTCCGCGCTCACCGGCGAATCCCTGCCGGTGGAAAAATCGGCGGAGCTTGTCTGCGGGGATAAAACGCCGCTTGGCGACCGCCGGAACATGCTGTATTCCGGCAGCAGCGTTGCGGCCGGGCGCGGTGTGGGCGTGGCGGTTGCCACCGGAATGGAAACACAGGTAGGCAAAATCGCCCACATGCTCCATTCGGAGGAAGCGCCCCAGACCCCGCTGCAAAAGCGGCTGGCCCACACGGGCAAGGTGCTGGGCATCGGCGCGCTGGCAATCTGCGCGGTGATCTTTCTCATGGGGCTCATCCAGAGCGTAGAGCCGCTGGATATGTTTATGATTTCCATCAGTCTGGCGGTAGCCGCGATTCCCGAAGGGCTGCCGGCGGTCGTCACGATTGTTCTGGCCATGGGCGTGCGCCGCATGGCCAGCTGCCGGGCCATTGTGCGCCGCATGCCCGCCGTGGAAACGCTCGGCAGCGCAAGCGTCATCTGCTCAGATAAAACCGGAACGCTCACGCAGAACAAGATGACCGTGGTAGAGGTAGCCGGCTACGACGGCTTGCTGACAAAGCAGGACACCCAGGCCAGACGCATTCTGGAGCTGGCGGCGCTGTGCAACAACTGCACCGTTTCGGGCGGTAAAATACAGGGCGACCCAACCGAGGCCGCGCTTCTGGCGGCTTCTCCCGTTCCAAAGGATCAATTGGAGCGCCGCATGCCCAGAGTGCGAGAAATTCCCTTCCAGTCCGCCCGCAAGATGATGACGACGGTGCACCGGCTCGACAATCAGCAGTACCGCATCATCACGAAGGGCGCGCCGGATCTTCTGATGGAGCGTTGCACCACCTGCCAGGGCGGCAGCTTCACCGCCCCCATGGATCAGCAGGTGCGGCGCGAGCTGCAGCGCAGAAACGAGCAGATGGCGTCGCGTGCGCTGCGCGTGCTCGGCGTGGCCTACCGCGATGTGAAGCAGCTCCCGCCGGAAAATGAGTGGGAGAAGGATTTGGTATTCTGCGGCTTTATCGGCATGATCGATCCCCCGCGTCCGGAAGCGGAACGGGCGGTGCGCCTGTGCAAGAAGGCGGGCATCCGCGCCGTGATGATTACCGGGGACCATGTGGCGACGGCGGTCGCAATCGCCGGCAAGCTGGGTATGATGGGCCCCGAGGACAAAGCGCTCACCGGCCAGCAGCTGGACCAGATGCAACAGCGCGACCTGGAACGGAATATCTACCAGTATTCGGTATTTGCCCGGGTATCGCCGGAGCATAAGGTACGCATCGTCAAGGCCTACCAGAAGCGCGGCGAGGTGGTGGCGATGACGGGCGACGGCGTGAACGACGCCCCCGCGCTCAAGGCGGCGGACATCGGCTGCGCCATGGGAATCTCCGGTACAGACGTGGCAAAGGGCGCGGCGGATATGGTGCTGACCGACGACAACTTTGCGACGATCGTCGAGGCGGTGCGAGAGGGTCGCGGCATCTACGCAAATATCCGCAAAACGATCCATTTCCTGATTTCCTGCAATATCGGCGAGATTCTCACCGTGTTCCTGGCGTTTTTGCTGCATCTGCCCCTGCCGCTTCTGGCCATTCAGCTGCTGTGGATCAATCTGGTGACGGATTCTCTTCCCGCCTTGGCGCTCGGGGTCGAGCCGATTGAAAATGATGTGATGGAACAGCCCCCGCATCGGCAAAATGAGAGCATTTTCGCGGGCGGTATGGGATACAATATTTTGGTGGAGGGCTGTTTGATCGGCGCTTTGGCTCTGCTGGCCTACAGTGTGGGCCGCGCGTTTTTCGACATAGACCCCTCTTATCCGATCGTCGGCCGAACCATGGCGTTCGCAACACTGAGCCTTTCTCAGATCGTACATAGCTATAACATGCGTTCGTCCCATTCTCTGTTCCGCATCGGATTTCTCAGCAATCCGCAGCTCGTGGCGGCCTCCGCCATCTGCACGCTCATGCAGGTTTCGGTGATCGCGGTGGCGCCAGTGGCACAGATTTTCAAAACAGCGGTGTTAAGCGGCGCCCAGTGGGCGGCGGTCGCACTGATTTCGCTGGTTCCGTTTGTCATAGTGGAGGCGGAGAAAGCTCTGCTTGGAGCTACATCTGGTAAGAAAGAAAATGAGAAGCGAAAGATATTGAGGAAAAATTAAAAAGTAGATGTGACAATGGGATGCCATATTGAAAACGTTTCAGAAATCCCGTATGATGAATGAAAAAGTATGTGAATTAAATTCACGAAAATAATGTTGCGGAGATTACATTTTAGAAGGGGGAGAGGCCGTTCATGGTCAAAAATGTAGGGAAGATCATCATTTCGCGGCAGAACAGAGTCCTGGAGTATTATGTGTTTGGTGACGAGCAAACCGGCTATGGGATTCGCATTGTACAACGAGGTGCTGTGAGTGCTCAAGCTGAATACGAGAACGTCAGCAGCAGCAAAGCCCGCGCAATGGCTTTGGCCCGTACCCTGGCCACGGGCACGGTATGTCCCGCGCATTTGTGCAATATTCTGGACGACGGCAGTATTTAATGCGGAAACACACATGAAAGACACCTCTTTTGATTGACAATTTTAAAAAGAATAGAGTATACTAAATGCATCAACCCTTAAGTGATAAAAGATTGTCAATTAAAAGGAGTGTTAAAAGTTATGGCAAAATATGTATGTGATGCTTGTGGCTATGTATACGATCCGGCGGTAGGGGATCCTGATAACGGTATCGCTCCCGGAACCAGTTTTGCAGATCTTCCCGAAGATTGGACCTGTCCGGAATGTGGGGTTTCCAAGGATATGTTCAGCCCCCAGTAAAGGGCAAATTTACGCCCAGTCAGCGGGAAGGATGTTTCAGTCATGGCAACAAAGAAATTGGCGGATCACATTTATTCGGTCGGAGTACTGAATCCCGGTTTGCGTGTGTTTGACATTATTATGGAGTCCCCTTATGGGAGCAGCTACAACGCATACCTGATCACCGGCCAAAAAAATGTGCTGATCGATACGGTTCATGCAGATTTCTTTGAAGAGTATCTCGAAAATATTCAGAGTTTGATCGACGTTTCAGAAATCGATTACCTGATCATGAACCATACGGAACCGGATCATTCCGGTAGTGTGGCAAGGCTGCTGGCGCTGAATCCCAATATTGAAATCTACTCCACAATGGCGGCAAAGAAGTACATTACAGCCATTGCGAATCAGGAGTTCCGGTTCCATGTGGTAAAATCGGGAGAGATTTTGGAGTTGGGCGACCGGTCTTTGCAATTCATTGTGGCGCCCCTTCTGCACTGGCCGGATTCCATGTTTACATGGGATGAAACGAGCGGCTTGCTGTTTACCTGCGATTTTCTGGGGACGCATTTCTGCGAACCCACTTTGGTGGACACCGACATGCACTACCGGGAGAAATACCTGGAGCAGGTGCGCCACTATTACGATTGTATTTTCGGCCCGTTCAAGCCTTACGTTCTCAGTGGTCTGGATAAAATCAAGGATCTGCCGGTTCGTATGATCTGCACGAGCCATGGCCCCTGCCTGGTTCAGGGAATTCAGGAGATCACGGAGCTTTACCGCAAATGGAGCCTGCCCGAAAAGTGTGACCGCAGAAAGATTGCGATTCTGTACGCTTCTGCGTACGGCTGCACCAGGCAGCTGGCGGAAGCCGCCTATGAAGAGCTTTCTGCCGATTCTGAGCTGGATGTGCGCCTGATCGACGTGGTCTTTACTCCGTTTGAAGAGTCTGTAGTCGCCGCCAATGAAGCGGATGCCCTTCTGATGGGCTCCTGCACCATTAACCGCGACGCGCCCAAGATTGTTTGGGATGTGCTGTCGAGCATTGACGCGATCAATGTTCGTTCCAAGCCGGCCGGTGCCTTTGGCTCGTTTGGCTGGAGCGGCGAGGCCGTTGGTATGATGCGCTCCCGTTTGGAGCACTTGAAGTACCGCTTTGAGGGGGAGGGAATCCGTTCCAATTTCACCCCCACGGCAGAGGATTTGGACAGAATGAAGTGCTATGCGCGCAGCATCGCCGACCAGATTTCCGTATAATCTCTGAAAATGAAAGACCAGCTTCTCACCGGTGCTCGGAAGACCGCCAGTTGAGGAGCTGTTTTTTTACCTCCATTTAATTGCATTTTGGTTCCGCGCGGAGTATTCTGTTTTTATAGTCCGTTTACTTTCCAATGGCTTTGTGCCCGGCAGAACGATTCCCTCCGCCATGCACGGCGGGTGAAAGAAAGGATCGCTTTCTTAAAGGAAATCGTTGTGAAAATCGATAGGGAACCGGCTGGGTCAAAGGGAGCGGCTCAAAGGAGGAACGTTATGGAGTTTTCCATTATTCAGGGAGATATTACGGCTTTTACGGCGGATGCGATTGTCAATGCCGCCAACACCTCTCTGCTGGGCGGAGGAGGAGTGGACGGGGCCATTCATCGGGCGGCGGGTTCTGAGCTGCTGGAGGAATGCAGGCGCCTGCACGGCTGCGAAACCGGCAAGGCCAAGATCACGTCGGGCTATCGGCTGCCCGCAAACTATGTCATTCATACGCCCGGCCCCGTCTGGCACGGCGGTGGAGCCGGGGAGGAGGGCCTCCTTGCCTCCTGCTACCGGAGCTGCCTGCACCTGGCGGAAGAAAAGGTA
>OBWS01001062.1_pt1 | contig 13515 bp, 6 predicted proteins | sample 1495291 | NCBI WGS metagenome assembly OBWS01 (sample SAMEA2580090, study PRJEB22360) | human gut metagenome | biome: human gut; feature: human-associated habitat; material: faeces | place: Denmark | collected 2008/2010 | reverse complement strand
TTTATCCAAAGTTCTAATTTATTCCAATCATGATTACTTATTACAGACAGAGATGTGATATAAATTTGTGCATCATAAGCTGTTTTCCAATCATTCTGTATATTTGAAACAAAACATTGGAGTTCTTCTAAATCTTCTTTTTCATTCATATTCGGATATTCTAAATTACTACAATTATACCCTATTTCACCAATTCACCATTGATATAAAGGTTCTTAAAAGTAACATCTTTTGCCCCTTTAATATCATTTGCTCCTTTGGCTACATTATTAAAATGAGAATCCTCTACACTGATGTTATATACATGTTTATCATCCTCCAATCCGATAATAAGCACACCTAATTTACTCTTCTCACAAGTCACATTTTTCAAATGCACATTACGAACAATCGGGTCAAAACCTCTCTTACATTTTTCCCGATTCTCATATTGCAAGTTGATGCGCAGCACTGCTTCACGACATTGTCCTACCGTTACATTACGAACAAATACATTTTCTATAAGTCCTCCGCGACAAGTGCTCGTCTTAATACGAATGACACGATCCAGATTCGGGCTATCCATTCGGCAGTCTTCTACAAACAAGTTACGGTAACCACCGGAAATCTCACTGCCGATCACTACTCCTCCATGTCCATTTCTCATCATGCAACCACGTACGATAATGTTCTCACTGGGAATATTCCATTTACGCCCGTCTTCATTACGTCCTGATTTAATGGCAATACAATCATCACCCGTGTCAAATGTACAATTCTCAATCAACACATTCTTACAAGATTCAGGATCACATCCGTCTCCGTTAGGTCCACGATTGAAAACAGTCACTCCGCTAACAATCAAGCTCTCGCAGAAAAGAGGATGAATCACCCAAAATGGAGAGTTTAACAAAGTAACACCTTCAATCAAGATGGTGTGGCAGGAATGTAAGTTCAATAGCTGCGGACGCATACCATCTTCCGGCTTCATCAGACGCTTGTAGACAGGAGTCGATGTTTCACCATACATCAACAGACGTTCACGACCTCCATTGCGTTGAGCCACCATGCCTTCTTTCCAACCATACTTTACGGCTCCACACATCGGCCACCAAGTTTCCATACTACCTTGTCCATCGATAATCCCTTTTCCGGTTATGGCAATATTGCTTTCACCATAAGCATAAATCAAGGGGTGAGCATTATAGCAATCAATTCCTTCCCAACGGGTTAAAACAGCAGGAAAATAAAGGCTTTGATCTGTAGAGAATTTCAAAACAGCTCCCTCTTCGAGATGGAAATTCACATTGCTCTTTAGAGTAATAGGTCCGGTATAAAAAGTACCTTTAGGAACAATTACCGTGCCACCTCCTGACAGACTGCACTGTAGAATAGCCTGATTAATGGCTTCATGGCAAGGATTAGCCTCATCATCCGTTTTTGCTCCAAAATCAGTTATAAGAAATGTTCGTTTCGGGAAAGAGGTCCGTTTAATCTGTTTTTCGATACGGGCGCTTTCTTTAAATGCTTTATCAAAATCAACAGTATTCGCAGATGTTACCTCTGCCACAAAAAGCAACATCAGTAGTAAATTAATAGTTCTTCTCATCATAATTCTTATCCTTTTATTAATATGTTATTTTTATTTTATTGCAATGTAACTCCCATCAAACCGATAACAACATCGTTTGAAAGTGTTTCCAACGTCAGATGACTTAACTCTTTGGAAGGATTCAGAGGCATGTCCAAAAGTACACCTGCTCCTCCCTCGATGGAACGTCCATAAACACCCTTTATGCCTAAGTTCTTTCCCAAGTCATTGCTAACCAAACCCGTCTTAAAATGAATGCGATAAGGACGGGGAGAAACAACGGTGAATGCCTGACCATCAACATAGAAATCTTGCTCAATAGGACACCAGTTATCCGGATTCACTAATTCCAATACATCAGAAGTTCCATCTGTATAGTATACACGAACAATACCATTAGCAATGCGACACTGCATGTGGTTGGTACTGCCTGCCATCATTAAATAGGCATGAGAAGCCCGACCGGAAAGCGGAATACTCAAACTGTCGGGATAATTATCCCACAACGAAGTAAAAGCAATATTGCTTCCTTGAGCCAATGTTCGGAACGGCACACCCAGTTTGGTAGTCAGCATCTCATCACGTACCAAGGCACGCAAACCTGCATCATCAATATCAGCAGTTAATTTCGGATGACACCACTCGCCAATGCCCTGAACAGGAAGTTGCAAAGTGGTATAAGGCGAACGGGGTGTCAGATACTCATTCCGGAAAATATCAGTCACATTCGCATTGAACAAAGAATCCATATTCATCATCCGGCACTCTGACGTATTCACCTGTGAGAAAGGAAGAATGACCGGTGATTTTTCCGATTTCGTAATCTGTACGTTTACAGGCTGCCACCATTCCATCTGTCCTTGTTTCATGCGAACAAAGAATGTATGATGCCCCAAATGATCATTGACCTTACTTCTTATAGATGTATTACTAACATTCGGTTGTATCAGCACTCCCTGCGGATCATATATTTCACCGAATACCGCCCCTAAAATGGATGGAATACGGATCTCCACTAAAGCCTCCGCCTGTATTTCAGGCAGAACCGGATTCAGTCTGTTTCCTCCCCACACAATTTCGACAATTGCTTTTTGGGCAGAAGAAGCAGGAATAACAACCACCGGATAACCGGAAGCAGCTTCCGCAAAGCTCCAGTCAACTTCTTTCCCATTTACTTTCACAGAATGAATCCTTTCTCTTCCGACATTCACTTGTAATGTCAATGCCAAAGGTGCCTTAAAACGTTGCTCTATCCGGTAAATATCTGTATCATTCTCCCTGACAAAGTGATAGGTTATGTCAGGCAAAGAAATAGAAGCTTTTGACCATCCTGCAGGAAATCCCGGACGAATCACCATCTTCCCGTTCAATACATCGGGTAAAATGCCATACAACCCCTGTACCAGTAATCGGGAAGCTACCCCTATCGGATCTCCAAAGTCACGATAACACTCTCCACGGGCAGCATCATAAAAGCTGACTTGCCCCAAATTGCCGGGACTGTTACCTAAGTACATACCATCCAGAAATGAACTTTTCATCAATCGATATGCTTCCTCCGGACGTCCTGCCTGGAAATAGGCCAAAGCTGTATGCATCACCTCTGCGAAAGCCACATTATTGATACTCCAGGAATAAGGTAACCAATTGGTAGTGGCAATCGTTGCATACCCCTCTTCCAGTCCATCGGCATACACGGGGATATGTGGTATTTCCGTATCAACATACCGTGTAGCCTGATAAGCTTGAAAAGGATCGGCAACGTCGCTATCGAGTGCATGGTATATAGTCCATAATCCCGGACTTTCGTGAAGCCGGCGATGTCCCATAAAATCCTGATATTCCGCCCAACAACCTTTGCCCTGCATCCAAAGACGCTTATTCATCGCTTTCAATATTTGCTCGGCTTCGTTCTGATAAGGTGAAGGGTCTTCGCCTATCAAAGAAGCAAGAAAAGCTGCCATTTTATTGGCACGGTAGTTATAAGCCGACGAATGGGTGACTGCGCCACTGTTGTAGTAAAGCGCATCACTTGCCCAAATACAAGCGTATGCATCATATAAACCATCATTGTCCGGATCATAATTTAATTTTTCCCAAGCTAGATGGCGGGTAATCATAGGCCACATTTTGCGGACATACGCAGTATCTCCCGTCCAGTTGAAGTGCCATAACAATTCATCCATGTAACAAAGATTCATGTCATAGTGGTGCATCTGGTTGTTACGTTCAGGATTCCGGCAAATATACCCATTACTATATTGAGGAGTTCCCCAACGTTTTTCCGAACGCGCCAGATTCATTGTAGAATCCTGTGCCGGATGAGGTATTGTATTCGGGACATCAGTCACCTGACTGGCTGCATAAGCATCAAAATGAGTCCGTGCCCGGTCATGCCAACCTAAGGCATCACCAGTATATCCGGCTCTCCACCCACTTAACGGCATACGCCAGCCAATAGCACCGTGCAACCAAACCTGTCCGTCCCAAATTCCATCGGCAGCTGCGACCAATGCACCACCCAACGTGTTCAAATAAGGGTCCGGCGTTTCTATCTTCAAATGAGAAGCCAACGCCAAAGAGGCTGCCTCCGCTTGTTGATAGAGTTTACGGACATTATAGCCTTCGGGAACCTCCCCACGTACCAAGTATACTTCTTTCTGCAAAGCAAGTTCACCTGTGACAAGGTCAGTCGCTTCGGCAGGAAGTTCGAAGCAATCAGCCGGATCTACCCCCATATCTCCATTACGACTCAAACGTTTTCCGGTAGCTCCCCCATGTTGCCAACGAAGTATAGCTCCTTTAGGCATATTCGAAGGAGAAAAACGCCAAATAGCTCCATCCATATCGGCTAATGCCAATACTGAAATACGCAGTTCTCCTTTTCCCCAAGACGGGTCTGTCAAATAATAGGTACGTTTTCCAGCCGAATAACGGGATTCACAATACCCGGTGCGATCAAGCGCCAATTCTGTTCCGTCACGAAGAATGACTTTGAAACTTATATTTCCTCCGCGTCCGTTATTATAAAAAGCAAAAACCGGTCGGTCACTTGTTTCTACACGAAAAGGACTGTGACTACCGTACAAAGCACGGGTATACCGATTCTTACCATTGACACAAACAAACTCATCACCATCGGGACAATATTGCAACGTCCTTTTTGTACCTCGCAGATGTTCATTCAAGGAGATGGATTCTTTAAAGTCACCGATCTGCTTTGCCTCTCTTTGAGCATTTAATGGTATCACCGACAACATCAAGAGGCAACAAACAGTCAGCTTTCCTTTTAAAATAAGATTCAGATGAAAATAACTCATATTTTTTTGTGTTTGATTATGGTAATGGCTTCAATCCTTCCCAACGGACATTCCAAGTTCCATCTTTCGGAAATCCCGGATTAGTCTCCGTACATCCGTCCCAACCGGCACACATCATCGCAATAGCAGTCAGCAAGCCGCCATTACCCGGTAAATAAATACGTAAACGACCGTCCTGATAATTATGACCATTCGGCAAGTATGTGTTTGTGCGTTTATCCATCAGTAAAGCTCCGACGGCCTTTTCCGGTTCACCCAAACGGGCAGCATTCATAGCCGTCATCGGATAATCCCATCCCCAGGTTTTACCCCAATTCCAGTTATCCCAGATCCAGTGCAATGTATTTTTCATATAATCTTCCCGGATAAGTTTATTCATCGGAAGTATACCAACTGCACCTAATACAGCCATGTGGTCGGAAGTATAACGAATGTCTTTATAGGTATCTGTAGCTGTTTCGGCAGCCAGATAAAGCCCTTCTTTATTAGATGCCAAAGGAGAAAGTTTGTCGATCATTTCATCCCATTCCAGACTACGTTGCTGTCCCATACGCTCACGCCATTGTTGGGCGGTCTGCATGGCAAAATGCCAGTAAGAAAGTTCGAAAGGAGGATTAACTGTTTCTGCAGCACGCAACGTTTCTTGTGCAGGAATGGCACCTTTCAATACGTAACGTCCTTCCAGTTCATCGTATGTAGCAAAAGAGTACATAAATTCTGCAGTCTCCTGTACCAAACGATTATATTTCTCCAATACTTCTTTAGTCGGATCAGCACGATAAAGTAATTCTGCCAAATAAATTAAATGAGGTTGTTGCCAAATCAGAAAACTTCCTACTTTGGAAGGGGCTTCTGTTCCTGAAGGATCGGTCATTTTCATCCAGCGAACACCATCAAACCCTTGTCTTTGGGCTATTTGACGCGCTATCGGTTCAGCCTTTTCATACCAACCTAATGTACGGTCAAGTAAGTTGCTACGATTCCAAAGAGCAAATTGAGCTTCGTGCCACCAGATCATTTCAAGATGAAATTTGCCAAACCACGAATTATAGGTAAGCCCCGTCTCTTGCGGAGGAGTAGTACCTGCACTCTGAATAGCAAGCAAATATTGGCTAAGTATCACACGCCGTTCCAGTTCTTTGGCCCGTGGGTCTGTACATGCCGAAAAGTCAACAGCTGCGCCTTCCTTCCAAAACGAGTTCCAATAGTTTTTTGCTTCTTCTTGAGTTTGTGCTACAGTAACAGGCTGCGTTGAAGGAGCTGTACTAGTAAAAGCACATGTAAAAGCTAAATGATCGTCCATCGGAGTCAGGACAAAATAATGTTTTGCTTTCTCATTGAAAGTAGCCTTCCCTTCCCAATACAAAATTACGAAATACTCTGTGCTATCTAAAGTATGTTTCAAAACTGCGGAAGATTCATTTTGAGTAACAATAGTCGTTGTATGTTTATCAACGGCTTCCCAATTACATGCATCATCACAATGAGCGCCCGTAGGATACGGAAAGCGAAAACAAATCCCGGTATGCGCCTTAGAGGTAATATTTGCAGCAATCATATCATTAGAAGGATGACAGACTGTCTCCACTTGATAATCTTCACCGTTTAATTTAAACCGACTTTCGATTTTTCCATCCCACAAGCAAAGTTTCTGATGAACGTCAGTTACCTGTCCAATATCCGTACCTTCTTCCACGTCAAAGCCGACAATTCCTAAATGAAGACGATGCGGATTGACACGAAACCAATTAGCGGCATCCTGTTGTCTGCCTTCTTCTTTGAATTGAGTAGCGTAAAGTTCTTTCTTTCCCCTGCCAAAATCGTATTCTTTCAGGGTTTCTTCCGGAGTAAGCCGGTCCGGATTGGCGAAGCTATGCCAGCCCCACTGGCTCTGCGTTCCCAATGGAACTCCTTTTTTATAATTGTCCGGAAACGTCTGTAATCCGGTTATGTCTACCGTATAAGCAAATTCTCCATTTCCTACAGAAAGTGAAGCTAATGAATCGAATGCCGTCACAACAGGACTATTCCTTTCTACTAATGCCTCGCGGTCAATTATCGGCTGATTTCCATCTCCGCAAGCTGTCCAAATAAAAAGTGCTGCAATAGATACTGCGAATGTTTTCATTTTTCTTTATTATTGTTATTTACAAAAGTATTTATTTTTGAAACAAATGACGCGGATTCTCATTCAAAAACCCGCGTCACTCCACCCTAATAATCCAAACCAAAGGATGATTTGAGGATCTTTATTTTAAATTCCAATGAACGAAATAACCTGCTTTTCCACCAACTTCTGCATTAATCTTAGCACGAATAGCTTCCGGATCAGCATATTTCGGACAAACACGATCAGCTATAATACTTGGATCATTGTAGCGACGTGCCATACGAATCATAGTAGGATAAATCTTTCCTTCTGCCGGAAACTCAAGCATCATTTCATCAAGAATCGCTTCATCATTAGCTCTAGCATCTCCACGTGTAAACTCACGATTACCTAAGTTAAACGCCCCACGAATACCCAGGTCCGGATAACGACGAGTACCTAACGTACTAGCTCCGGTCCAGTCATCTGTAAAACCATCCCATGTCACTCCACCATTCGGAAAACTTCCATTCACTCCCTGATTAATCAATGCCGATGCTTCCGTTACACGTCCCAAATTATTGAGAGCCTCCGCCAACATGAAATACAGCTCACTGCCACGATAAATATAAATATGCACATCATCTTGATAAGCATAGGTACGCGCTGTGCTATTTGACGGACGATACTTTTGGATAACATAATTACCACTTTTATCTTTCGCAAAATAATAAGTAGAACGCTTATCCGAAGTAGCACCTCCAAGCGGATTAAAATCCGGATCAGTATAACGATCCATTCCTACCTGTGACGGAGCCAACAGATACTCATTGGGTGATTCTGTCCCAAAATGTTTCAACAAACTATTAGTTTGGTTTCCTTGATAATTATAGATAATAGCAGAAACAGTCTCTTGTGGTTGAGGATTAGTATTATCCCAAATCTTACTATATGTACCTGTCAACTTCACATTATGCATATACTGTGTTGCATCATTCACCGTACTGGCAAACTTTGCATTCATTGTATTCAAAATAACATTCACTGTTTTCTGGTAGTCACCATGCCACAAACATAACTCTCCATATAATGCAAAGAATTCTGGTGTCATATAGTCCCAATAACGATATGTACTTTCTGCTGTTTCCGTATCAGGATCGAGCCATTCTTTCCATGACATTGTATTCGTGCCATCTATTCCATCAAACCCTTTAGTTAATAAATCAAGGCAGCCTTCCACTATCTCATCCAAATTTTTCACAGGAAAGTCATTCAAATCTTTCATCTCACGAATCGGTTCATTAAACCAGACAGCCTCTCCATAAATCTTACCTAATGTAAGATATATCCACGCTTTCACACGAAGTGTACAACTAACCAAAGCTTTATAATGATCCAGATTAATAGCTGCCGGATTTTCTGTTTTATAATCATACAACTTTGACAAGTAGTCATTGCATGCTATAATTACATCGTAATAAGCAGCCGGATCGGCATACGAATTTCCTGTCAGGTCTGTATCATAATTATAGATACTATACAACTCACTAGGAGCGTTCTTAGTTGGTTCCAGCAATTCACCACGTGTATCTGTCAAATAGATCACTTTGTCTCCAATGGCTTGTACTTTGGTCATAATACCTATATACCCCGAATACATCTCACTTTCTTCGGTGATGTATCCGTCATGATCTAATACATTCTTCGTCTCGACATTGAAGAAATCGTTGCATGCGCCTAAGAAGAATGTCATACTTAGTAACACATATTTCAATATATTCTTTTTCATCATCCTTAAAAGTTCAAATTAACACCAAATTTAATTGATTTAGGCTGCATCATTTTCGCATAGTCAAATCCTTGCATAGCATCACTATAAGAATAAGAGAATTCAGGATCCAACCCTAAATATTTTGTAGCTGTCAACAGATTCTCACCTGTTACATACAATGTACCGGAACGGAAGAAATTCAAGAATTTCTTATCAAAACTATAACTAAATGTAACATTCTTCATACGCAAGAAAGAAGCATCTTCTATCCAACGGTCCGAAAAGTCATTGTTACCCATCGGGTCGTTCCATTGAGCACGAGGAATATTAGTTTGTTGTCCTTCCAACGACCAGCGGTTTACAACTGCCGCACTTTGATTGCCAAAAGTAGAAAGTGATTCCAAACTACGTCTCACACCATTATAAGCCTGATTCCCTTTTGAATAAGAGAATTCTGCAGACAATGCAAAAGATTTATAACTGATTCGTGTAAAAAAGCCACCGAAATACTTCGGTGCGGCACTGCCTAAAGAGACACGATCTTTACTATCGATACGCCCATCACCGTTCTGATCTACAAAATGGATGTCTCCTGCCTGATAAGCCTGTCCTTTTTGATTGACCAGATTAGCAGCATCTGCTTCAGCCTGTGTAGAGAATACCCCAAGCGTCTGATAACCATAGAACTGATAAGGAGACTCTCCTACACGGGAAACCAACTGCGCACCATCACTATAGCTATTAATCAATTGTGATGTGTTTCCTAATGACTCCACCTCCGATTCATTGCGGGCAATATTACCACCTATAATCCATTCGAAATCACGTGTACGAACCAAAGAAGCTTGCACTGCCAGTTCTACACCTCTATTTTTTATTTCTCCACAATTTGCATAATAGTTTAGAGAACCAAGTGCCGATGTATGAGGTACTGCAAAAATGACATCTTTGGACAGATTATTATAATAATCCAATGTCACTTCCAAACGGTTACGCAACAGACTCATATCCAATCCTAGATTGAATTGTATGTTCTTCTCCGGTTTCAAAGTGGTGTTTGATATATTGGCACGAACAATACCGGAAGTAGTCATATAAGGTAAACTTGTATAATAATATTTTCCAAGATTGGAAGAGAAACGGCTGTTACCGGACAAACCATATTCCGCACGCAAGTTTAAGCGATTTACTAATGTAGAGTTAGTCAATGGCAACCAACCTTTTCCGAGCAAAGTCACACCACCGGAAGGATATATATAAAAGTGGTTTCCATAAGTACCGGCAGAGGACGCACCATCAGCCGCCACATTCAAAGAAGCTGCTACCATATCACGATAGGTATAATCAGCATGAGCATAAAAATTCGCCCAGTTCCATTTTTCCTGATAACCGTAAAAGTAGCGTCCGATTGTTTTTGTATCTCCCAATGTTTGATAAAAATCATTCGGAGTGTTACGGCCTGCACCACCTTCATACTTATTTTGAGTAATCAACATTTGAGCACCAGCAAGAATATTCAAATGGTGGATACCTTGAAAAAGTCTCTGATAACGTACATTACCATTTGCGAAAATGTTCAAAGTTTCACCTACACCTTCCTTCACGGTATTTTCTGCATTACCATACTGATCGACAATCGGCAAAATACTCTTATCTGATAGTCCGGGAATAAATAGGTGTTCTTTATTATAATTATAAAACATTCCAAATGTACCATTGAACGATAATCCATTGAAAGGCTTGTAAACCAATCCAAGTCTGAAATTTACATCATACTGTCGGTTACGACCATCAAGTGTATTGACGATAGCTAAAGGATTACTGACTGCAAAATCCATATTCGTTGAATTGCCATAGTAATAAGTAGAGTAAGTATCCAAAATATTACCATCATTATCTTTCTTATAAGGACTTAACAACGGAGCACGTGAATAAGCTGCTAAGATCGGATTGCTAACATTATCCATTCCCTGTTGCTGATAATTGCCTGTCAGATAAGCTAAACCGACCGTTGCTGTCATCTCCACCCATTTACTAATCAAAACATTTGTATTCAATTGTGTATGGTAACGCTGGCTTTTAGTGTAATCCATCAGTCCATTTTCCAGCGCATATCCTAATGAAAGGTCATATTTGGCAATAGCATCACCACCTTCTACACGAAACAGGTTGTCTGTTACAAAACCATTTTTATAAATTTCATCTTGCCAATCTGTGGTATTGTTATACAAGTAATTGTATTTACTATTGGGATCACTCAAAAAAGGAAATTCCGAGAAAAATCCTTCCATATTACCGAAATAAGTCATACCAATATCCGAAAGGTAAGATTTGTAATCATTACCTGTAAGTAATGGCATACGTTTATTATTCCAATTCACCCCATACTGCCCATAAAAGCTGACCCGCGTATCCAAATTATCGGAAGTTGCACCATCTGTTTCAATTAGAATAACACCATTCGACCCCATCGAACCATACATAGAAGCCTCCGCTCCTTTTAGTACAGTGATATTTTGAATATCTTGAATATTATATGCCTGAAATATATCTCTCGAAAATCCATTTATCAATTGTGATTCACGAGAATCAGGTAAATAGGGTACACCGTTAATTACCACAAGCGGAGCATTTGAACCTACAAAAGAACGAATACCACGCAAGTTCATATAACTTCCTTCACCTGGCATACCACCTGCACGGGTGGTCTTCAAGCCTGCTACCTGTCCTGCCAAAGCCCGATCTATCTTCATACTTCCCTGCGTGAAATCTTTTTTATTGATATTCACCGCAGAAGTCAGTTCCGGACGGGAACTTTCGATTCTCATAGGTAATACAGCCGATTCATTATATTTATATGTGCTCTCCGGCATCATCAGAATAACCACTTGTGAATTATCATCTACCAAGCGAGTTTCCGGATAATAACCAGCTGCCCACACTGAAATTTGAGTCGTATTCTCCGTCAACTCCGGTTTTCGCATCTTTACTTCCTACAGCCGAAATGATAGCCCCTTCAATCGGTTTATTCAGCGGTGAAAGTATTTTACCGCTAATTTTACGTCCTTGCGCATATACACTGGCAACCGACAGTAATAACAGCAAAGTTGTAAATATGATTTTTATTGTCTTCATATTGATTCCTTATCAAAATTAATAACAGTTCTTTGTTGGTCTCAGACACCAGTGGTGGAAGCAACATTTGCTTGCGTTTATTCCATGGAATTTAATAACCACATTTACCGGTTGAGTGCCTCCAATAGTGACTACACCAACTTTTGCTCCATCACGATCGTACTTTGTTTTATTTTTATCTGTCGCTTTAGAAGTGTCATACCCTTCAGGATATCCCTGTCCGCCACGATCATAGTGCCAATCAGTCTTCGTCAGTTGAGAGGCTGTAACTGTTCCTACATACTCTCCATTAAAAGAAACTTCCACGTCATGTCCCATTTTTTGCTCAAATCCCAAACACAAATCATATTCACCAGGAGGTATCTTATACGGAGCAGCGACTCTAGTTACTTCATCATAACTAAAACCTGTAAAATCCAATGTGTACTCTTTAGTAGCAGAATCTGTTAATTTAAAACGTACGACGCGATTGATTATAGTTGGGAAAACACCAGGCCAACCTGACCATGCTGTCACTTTCGTATCCATTTTATCAAAAGTTAGATTTTCGCTATCAAAATAAAGCGTTTTTTCTTCTTCTGACAGATACTCATACCATCTCATAAAATCTTTGACACGATAAATCAATACATTAGTAGGAATCTTCAGTTCTTTCACATAATATGCAACACCATTACTAAGAGATACAGGATTCTCCAAATCCACCTCTTGTACTGTAGTTCGCCACTGTTTACTAAAAATAGAATTCAAGTCTATATTATCTTCAAAATCCGATTTAGTAAGTTTTTTATTAAAGAACATTGATTGAAAAGTCCAGTTTTTCAGAATAGAGTCCTCCCGTTGCATTCCCCATTCCTGTATTTTGTTACGGGCTGTAGCCAACGCACGATTGACAACTTCATTAGAAGGAATCAATACAGTCGCTGATAATGACTCTGACATCATATTAAAACCTTCAGCCTCAAAATAAGGATTAGTAACCGTGAAAATAGAATCATAGACGTTACTTCCGGTTTCATCGACACCTATAATTTTACTGGCCTCTTTATCAAATGTCAACTGATTACGCTCCATAATCATCTCCCTAAAAATAGAATAATCATCTCCTAACCCTTCAATCAACTCATATAATGATTTAGGAGTTTCCACATAATCCTCCATTTCATAAACATAGCCATTGTTCACCTTCGTTATCTTTTTCACAGCTATACCGTTGAACGAGATAGAAGTATCATTATCTTCATTTTCTACCTTCGACACATTAATATATTTTCCATTCCACATCAACACACGTTGTCCATCCGACAGATTAGACGGAGAAAGAGAAATATCCGAAATGTGTGATTTAGCCAAAAAAGTTCTATCATCTGTAGCAACTGCACGAGATAATGCATTCTCGTCACTAACCACTAAAATAGTGAACAACAAATTCTTCTCAACCATTTCATCCAGCACTCCTGTTTCACTGAACAATTGGTACATGGAACTCAATTCCGGTTGCGACTGTAAATAATCAACAGCCGACTTGTTGACTACTGTAATATTTACATTATTCACTACCTGTTCTTCCTGGGAATAATGAGAATCCCAGTCATCATTACATGCATATATACCACTTATCAGCAATATA
>OBWS01001056.1_pt1 | contig 13559 bp, 13 predicted proteins | sample 1495291 | NCBI WGS metagenome assembly OBWS01 (sample SAMEA2580090, study PRJEB22360) | human gut metagenome | biome: human gut; feature: human-associated habitat; material: faeces | place: Denmark | collected 2008/2010 | reverse complement strand
TTGTTGATGATAAAGGGATAGACGAATATGAGACGCGCCGAGATTGGAATAAAAAAGCTTCTATGCTAAAATAGGCGGGTGTTAGTAACATCCGTCGCGGGCACGGCCCGCTGGGAAAAAGGGGAGTTTTTATGGATAAATTCAGATCCTGGACGGGAACGTTCCTGCTGGCCATATTGGCGGGGGGGCGACTCGGCATCGGGCTCGGGGGTTTTGACGCGGGGATCAGCATCGGCATCGGCTGCGTGATTTACATGACGCAGGAAAATACCGTGACAGGAGCCTTTCTGTTTTCGGTTGGACTGATGACGATTTTGGTATTCCGGTGGAATCTGTTCACGGGGAAAATGGCGTATATTTCGTACCGCGACCCGCAGAAGGTGCTCTGGCTGCTTTTGATCTGGCTGGGCAACCTGTTGGGAACCTTTTTGATGAGTGCGGTCATGTCCGCCACGCGTCAGGGGGCAAAGCTGCACGAAAAGGCGGTGCATCTGGCGGAGATCAAGCTGGGGGACAGTCTGCCCAGCCTGTTTATTCTGGGAATTTTCTGCGGCCTTTTGATGTATGTGGCGGTGGAGGGCTACCGCAGCAATCCGCACCCCGTGGGAAAATACCTGGGGATCATTTTCAGCGTGATGGTCTTTATCCTGAGCGGCTTTGAGCACTGCGTCGCCGATATGTTCTATTTTTGGATGGCCGGCGTGCTGGGGGATGGACTTCTCAGCCTGGTGGTGATCACGCTTGGCAATGTGGTCGGCGGGGCCGGCTGCGCCGCGCTGCACCGTTTGAGCGGCCGTCTGATTGAAGAGCCGGAGTCGGTCAAGGCGGAATAGCCGCTTCTTACCTTGCATTTGCAGGAGCAAACTGCTATACTGAAAAACAGTAGAATTTCCCACCGGGCAGGCACATTCGGTGGGAAAAGGGAAGCCGTGCGTATTCAGAGTGCTGCCATAAGAAAACCAGTCAGGGTACCGAGCATAGAACTCCGGTACCCTGAAATATTCTTACGATAAAAACATCGGTGTTCACGTGGGGCTCGGTTTGCTCGTGCATTTATGCCTTGCGCCGGAAATGCGCGCCGAGCGGCAGCGCATGGGTCTGGATGAAAACGCGACCATTCTGCTGTTCAGCACCGAGGGCGACACAGACCCCGAGGCCTACCGCAGAATTGTGAAAGCGGAGGGCAGTCAATCAAACGAATTCCATGGCGTGGCTTTTGAAAGGCCGCGCTGTTTTTTAATTTAGAACGCTGCTTTGTCGATTTCAGAAAGTTTTTTAACAAATAATCCGCTCCAAGCTTGAAATTTCATCAAAATTTGTGTAAAATATATTGGACAATATCAAATCGGTATGCTTGTATTGATCCAGAATTATCTGGAAAACTGATAAAGTGAGGGAGCATCATGTCAAATAGACTGTTTCAGGGAGTTATTCACCAAATGCGCGACGCGATTGACAGAACGATCGGCGTCATTGACGAGACCTCGGTTATTATTGCCTGCAGCGAGCTGGGTCGTATCGGTGAAGTGAACGAAAGCATTACTCCGGACACCATTGCTTCGCCCAATCCCTTTGTGGTAGGAGGATATACCTACAAGTCTTTTGGCAGCCGCCCCCGCCCGGAATATGCTGTGTTCGTTTCGGGCAGCGACAGCGAAGCGATGAAGTATGTAAACCTGCTCTCGATTTCTCTGAGCAGCATCAAGCAGTATTACGACGAGAAATATGACCGCAGCAATTTCATCAAGAACGTGATTCTCGACAACATACTGCCCGGCGATATTTACCTGAAGGCCCGTGAGCTGCACTTCAATTCGGACGTGAGCCGCGTGTGTATGCTGATCAAGATTTCAAACAAATCCGATATTTCGGCCTACGATGTGATTCAGAATCTGTTCCCCGACAAGAACAAGGATTTCATCATCAATATCAACGAAACCGATATCGCGCTGATCAAGGAGATTCGCACCGGCATTGAGCCGAAGGATCTTGACAAGCTGGCCAGCTCGATTGTAGACACGCTCTCGAGCGAATTCTACACTCACTGCGTTGTGGGCATCGGCACCATTGTTGTGGGCATTAAGGATCTGGCGCGCTCCTTTAAGGAAGCGCAGGTCGCGCTCGAGGTCGGCAAGGTGTTCGACACCGAAAAATCCATTGTCAGCTACGACAATCTGGGCATTGCCCGTTTGATTTACCAGCTGCCCACCACCCTGTGCGAAATGTTCCTGAAGGAGGTATTCAAGCGCGGCTCGATCGAATCGCTCGACCATGAAACGCTGTTCACGATTCAGCGCTTTTTTGAAAACAACCTGAACGTTTCCGAAACGTCGCGTAAGCTGTTCGTTCACCGCAACACGCTCGTTTACCGTTTGGAAAAAATCAAAAAAATCACCGGGCTGGATCTGCGCGAGTTCGAGGACGCGATTGTGTTTAAGGTAGCTCTGATGGTCAAGAAATATCTCTCCTCGAATCCGGTAAAATTCTGACGGAAAAGAATTAAAATATTACAGAAAAATTACAAATTTATTCTTTTCCGGAACAATAAATCTTTCGCCCATTGGTATTATGTAAACATACCAATGGGTGTTGATTTTTAGGGAGAATGGTGCCGTTTTGCGGGGCGTTTTGGCGCGCCCGGCGGCATTCGCACGGGGAAATTTATTTTTTGGAGCGATAACATTGATAGAATTTATAGATGTTTTTAAAACCTACGGCAATGGCACAGAAGCGCTCCGGGGCGTGAATCTGAAGGTGGAAAAGGGCGAATTCGTCTTTATCGTGGGCTCTTCCGGGGCGGGCAAAAGCACCTTTTTAAAGCTGATTACCTGTGAGGAAGCACCGAACAGCGGCGAGATCATCGTCAACGGCCGAAAGCTTTCTACCGTAAAGAAAAGGGACATTCCCTACGTGCGGCGCACAATGGGAATGGTGTTTCAGGATTTTCGTCTGATCGACAAAATGACGGTGTTCGACAATGTGGCGTTTGCCATGCACGTGGTGGGGGCTTCTCAGCGGGAGATCAAAAAGCGCGTGCCGTACATATTGAATTTGGTGGGGCTGAAGGAAAAAATCAATTGCCGCCCGAAGGAGCTCTCCGGCGGAGAGCAGCAGCGGGTGGGGCTTGCGCGCGCGCTGGTGAACAACCCCAGCATGATTATTGCGGACGAGCCTACCGGCAACATTGACCCGGCCCTTTCGTTTGAAATCGTGGGCCTTTTGAGTGAAATCAACCGCAGGGGTACCACCGTGCTGATGGTCACGCACGAGCACCGGCTCGTGAAGCATTTTCGCCGCCGCGTGGTGGAAATTCACGACGGGCTGGTGGTGGCCGACAGCTGCAATCTTGCTTTGGAGGTACCCGATGAGAATTAGCAGTGTCAAGTATTTGCTCAAGGAGGGCGTCAGGAACGTATGGGTCAACCGCATGATGGCCTTTGCCTCCATTGGCGTTCTGGTGGCGTGCCTTCTGATGACGGGAGCGGCCACGCTGTTTTCGATGAACCTGAACATGGCCATGCACACGCTGGAAAGCGACAACTCCGTTACCGTTTATATGGCGAACGATCTGCCCACACTCAAATCGGTGCAGGTGGGCGAGGAGATCAAAAAGCTGGACAATGTGGAAAGCTGCGAGTTTGTTCCAAAGGGCGAGGCACTGGAGGCGCTGATGAAGTCCATGGGTGACGACGGCAGCGTGTTCAGCAGCCTTTTGGGCGACGATAACCCTCTGAACGACGTGTTCAAGGTAAAAATGAAAGACCTTTCCCAATATAAGGAAACCGCAAAGAAGATCAGCTCGCTGGAGGGGGTCTACAAGGTTCGCGATTATTCCGATGTGGCCGCAAAGCTGACCAGTCTCGACCACCTGGTGACGACGGCCGGCTTCTGGATCGTGCTGATCCTCAGCCTGGTTTCGGTGTTCATCCTTTCCAACACCATTCGGATTACGATGTTCTCGCGCCGGCTGGAGATCAGCGTGATGAAATCCGTGGGTGCGACGAACAGCTTCGTTCGCGTGCCGTTTGTGGTGGAGGGAATTCTGATCGGCCTGTTTTCGGGCCTTTTGGCCAGCGGCCTGCTGGCGCTGATCTACGATAAAACCCTGAAAACCATTACGGGCATTGTACCCTTCTTCCAGCCGCTGCCGCTCGGAAATGTGATGGGACAGATCGTATTGTTGTTTATTGCCGCGGGCGCCCTGTTCGGCGCGCTGGGCGGCGGCATTTCCATCGGTAAATATCTGAAGGGAGGAAATTCCATTGGCTGGTAAAGGCAGGCGTTCGATTCTGGCACTTGCGCTGGCGGTGATTGTCGCTTTTTCGTTGGTCCCGCCGGGGGCGCAGGCCAGCTCCACGATCAATCAGCTGCAGCAAAAGCAGAGCCAGCTGAAAAAGCAGCAGGAGGCCACCGCGGCCAAGCTCAAGCAGCTGAAGGCGGACAAAGCCAAGCAGCAGGAGTATAAGAACACGCTGGATACGCAGGTGCAGACCGTGCAGAGCCAGATCGACACGCTGAACGATCAGGTGGCCGCGCTGGATGCGGACATCAAAGAGAAGGAATCGCAGATTGCGGAAAAGCAGAAGAGCATCGAAGCAAACATTGAGCAGCTCAAGCAGCGCGTGCGCGCCATTTATCTGCTGGGAGAATCCTCTCAGCTTGAAATGATTCTTGGGGCGCAGGATATGGTGGATTTTCTCGATAAAACGGAGCTGGTGCGCTCGATTTCGCAGCATGACCAGCAGGTGATTCAGACGCTGAAAACCGATATGGCCTCGATTAAAACACAGAAGGAGCAGATCGAGCAGAACCGGCAGAACGTGGCGCAGGCCAAAAAGGAGCTGGACTCCAAAAACACGGAGCTTTCGGGCCTGCTGGCGGAAAGCTCGCGCGTTCTGACGGAGCTTTCGGCCAATGTGGTCAGCACCAATTCGGAAAATAACCGCCTGGCTGCCGAACGCAAAAAGGTGGATGCCGAGATTGATCGGTGGTACAAGGAGTATTACGCCAGCATCAAGGACAATAATAAGAACAATCAGGCCAGCGGCGGCTATGTCAGCAAGGGGCAGTTTGCCTGGCCGGTTCCCGGTTATACGAAGATCACCTCCTATTGGGGAGACGGCCGCGGGCACAAGGGCATCGACATCGCCGGCTCCGGCATTTACGGCAAGCCAATCGTCGCGGCGGACAACGGCAGGGTGATTCTTGCAAATCACAGCGGCTGGGGCGGCGGCTACGGCCTTTGCGCTTACATAGACCACGGCGGCGGATATTCCACCCGCTATGGCCATGCAAGCAAAATTATCGTCAGCACCGGCGACGTGGTCAAAAAAGGCCAGGTGATTGGCTATGTGGGCAGCACCGGCGATTCCAGCGGCCCGCACCTGCATTTTGAGATCCGCGTGAACGGTGTTGCACAGAACCCGATGAAGTGGTTCGGCTAAACGAAAACAGGCGGTCGGTTTCTTCCCCGCCTTTGGGGGAAACGTCGATTTCTTCCCAAAGGCGGGGAAGGGCTTGTTGTTTTTTAAGGAAGGGCGCTTTGAAAGCGGTTGGACGATAACAAAAAGATAGAGGGAAGCATATGAGCAAAAAAATGCAGGTGGGCGGGGGGGGGGGGTTGTTTTTGGGGGCGGCCGCCATTACGGTTTCTCTGACGTATACCTTTGCGATGGGGCGCTTTAATGAAAAAGTGGCCGATGTGAACGAGCGCCAGGCCATGTATACAAAGCTGAGTGAAATCGATCAGAAGGTGCGGCAGGATTATATTGGGAAAATCGGGGAGACCGAGCTGAACGACGGCATTGCCGCCGGCTATATGGCGGGGCTGGGTGACGCCGGTGCGAAGTATCTTTCCGCGGAGAAATACAAGAACTACCTTGCCTCCACCTCTAAAAAAGCGGTGGGCGTCGGCATTCGCACCATTCAGGACGCCGACGGCAATATGGAAGTGATTGAGGTGCTGCCCAACTCGCCGGCCAGCAAGGCCGGCCTGCAGAAGGGCGACGTGATTCTTTCGCTCGACGGCAAAGAGGTAATCCGCCTGAGCTACGGCGAGGCCGTGAACAAGCTCGACGGCACCGTGGGCACTGCGGTAAAGCTCGGCCTGCTGCGCAAAACGACGGCGGACGGAAAAACCGCCACCAATAAGCTGGATGTGACCGTCACCCGCGCCGAATACCAGCGCGTAACGGTTTTTTCGTCCGTTATCAACGGCAACGTCGGCTACATTTCGATCTCGGAATTCCAGAACGGCACAAAGGATCAGTTCGTTTCGGCGATCAATACCCTCACCGAGAAAAAGGTGGCGGGCCTTGTGATCGACCTGCGCAATAACTCCGGCGGCAGCGAAGAGGTGATGGCCTCCGTGCTCGACGAGTTCCTGCCGGCGGTGAGTCTGGTGAGCTACGCGGACAGAAACGGTAAGATCACGGTGGAGTACAGCTCAAAATCCGGCGAGATCAACCTGCCGATCAGCGTGGTGGCGGACTCCAGCACATATGGCGCGGCGGAAATTTTTGCTGCGGATATCAAGGACTATAAAAAGGGAAAACTGATTGGTGAAAAAACTGCGGGCCACGGCACCAAGGAGGAGATCATCCCCTTGTCGGACGGCTCGGCGATTCAGCTCTCCGTCGGCAATTACACCCGAATTGACGGAAAGACCTTCAACGGCGTGGGCGTGGATGTCGACATGGCGATTGAGCTGACACAGGAGCAGAAGGATCTGCTGCTGCGCCGCTCGCTCACCACGCTGGAGGACCCGCAGATTCAGGCGGCCGTTACCTCGCTGGTGGCGCAGGGGGCGGACGTGCAGCAGATTCCGGGCACCGACAGCGGCAATCTGGAGGATGGCGATTCGGGCGCGGCGCCCGGCGCATCGTCCCCGGCGGCCTCCAAATAAGCGTTGACAGACGCATACTTGTTCACTATAATAGATGTATTGCGAAGTGTAGCCGAACAGGGCGCGGCGATTCTTTTTCCGCCTTGGGAGGGGGGAGAATCGATCTCTTTTTCCCGCTGTGCGGCGATGCATTCACTCTGAAAAAGGTGGTAAACAGCTGATGGCAAAGCAGGTCATTTTAACCCAGGAGGGACTTGAAGCCCTCGAGCAGGAGTTGGAATATTTAAAATCGGTAAAACGAAAAGAAGTTGCCGAAAAGATCAAGGTAGCTTTGTCTTTTGGCGATTTGTCCGAAAACAGCGAATATGATGAAGCGAAAAATGATCAGGCGATCATGGAGGCGCGCATTGCCGACATTGAGGTAATGCTTAAAAACGTGGTCGTGATCGATGAAGACGAGCTGGGCAACGAAAATATTCACATTGGCTCCAAGGTGGAGGTTCGCGTCACTCCCGAGGGAAGAGATTCATCGATCAAGGAATATAAAATTGTCGGTTCCAACGAAGCGAATCCCTTACAGGGCAAAATTTCGGATGAATCCGCGGTCGGCAAGGCTCTTTTGGGCCACCGCGTGGGCGACAAGGTCGAGGTGGAGGTTCCGGCCGGAATCATCCATTACGAGATTCTTGCGATTTCAAAATAACAGATTCCGAACAGAACGAAACGGCGCGGGGCGGGAGTGAAAATTTTCACCCTGCCCCGTTTTGGCACAAGAAGACGAATCAATCTGCGGTCACAAAGTGAAAAGCCGCTGTGTCCTCCCGCCGTGGGCGGGGAAACACGAGCCCGGCTTTGCCGCTTTATGACGGCGGATGCCGGAGAGCCGCCGTGCGGCACAGGAATACAGAAACAGGGAGAGTAGAATAGTGATGAGCGATAAGACAAAGGAGCCTGCGGAGCAGGAGCAGCAGGACATCAGCGAGTTGCTTCAGATTCGCCGGGACAAGCTGACGGCATTGCAGCAGGCGGGCAAGGACCCGTTTGAGATTACGGTCTGCGACCGCAACGCGTTCGCGCAGGACATTCGCGACCGCTTTGAGGAGCTGGAGGGCCGGGACGTTGTGATCGCCGGCCGCATCATGAGCTGGCGCGACATGGGCAAGGCCAGCTTTATGGATCTTCAGGACCGCACGGGCAGAATTCAGGTTTACCTGAAAATAGACGACATTGGCGAGGAGGCCTACCACGGCCTGCAGAACTGGGACATCGGCGACCTTGCGAGCATTTCCGGCTTTGTATTCCGTACCCGCCGGGGCGAAATTTCTGTACATGCAAAAAGCATTACGCTCCTGGGGAAATCCCTTTTGCCGCTGCCGGACAAATTTCACGGCCTGAAGGATACCGACCTGCGGTACCGCCAGCGCTATGTGGATTTGATCGTGAATCCCGAGGTGAAAAGCACCTTTGAAAAGCGCAGCCGTGTGATCGCGACCATCCGCCGCATTCTGGACGAACGCGGCTACGTGGAGGTGGAGACCCCCGTTCTGAACCTGATCCCCGGCGGCGCGGCGGCCCGCCCGTTCGTCACCCACCACAACACGCTCGACCTCGATTTGTACCTGCGCATTGCGCCGGAGCTGTATTTGAAGCGCCTGATCGTTGGCGGCATGGAAAAGGTGTACGAGATTGGCCGTCTGTTCCGCAACGAGGGAATGGACGTAAAGCACAACCCCGAATTTACCACCATCGAGCTGTATGAGGCGTATACCGATTACCACGGCATGATGGATTTGACGGAGCAGCTCATCAACGCCTGCGCCAAAGAGGTGTGCGGCACGGAGGAGATCACCTACCAGGGGGAAGCGGTCAGCCTGAAGCTGCCGTTTTGCCGCATGACGATGAACGACGCGATCAAGCAGTACACCGGCGTGGATTTTCTGTCGTTCAAGGGCGATACAGCCCGCGCACTGGAAGAGGCGAAAAAGTTCCACTTTGAAACAAAGGCCACCGACTCCTGGGGTGACATTATGAATCTGTTCTTTGAGGAGAAGGTGGAGGGCGAGCTGGTGCAGCCGACCTTTATTTACGATTACCCGGTGGAGGTTTCTCCGCTGACCAAGCGCAAGAAGGGTGTGCCGGAGCTGGTGGAGCGCTTTGAGCTGTTCGCCACCCGCCGCGAGTTTGCAAACGCGTATTCCGAGCTGAACGACCCGGTGGATCAGCGCGAGCGCTTTATGCGCCAGATGCAGCTCAGAGAGGCCGGCGACGAAGAGGCGAATATGATCGACGAGGATTTCCTCACCGCACTGGAATACGGTATGCCCCCCACGGGCGGCATGGGCATGGGCATCGACCGCCTGGTGATGCTGCTGACCGACAGCGCGTCGATCCGCGACGTGCTTTTGTTCCCAACGATGAAACCGAGGGAGTGAGATTCACTTGGCAAGGGACCGGTATCTGTGGAAAGCGGGGGAGGAGACCATCCACCCAAACGGTGAGACGGCACATCCCCAGACCCCAAAAGGGAAATGGGAGAATTTTTGGTACTACCATAAATTTCACCTGCTGATCGGGCTGGTCGCCGCCGCTCTGATTTTCGGCTTTGTGTATGAGCTGACCACAAAGGAAGAGCCGGACTACCAGATCGGTGTTCTGACCGAAACCAGGTTTTCGGACGAAGCCGCCGCCGTGCTGGAGCAGAAGATTGCCCGGTACGGGGAGGATTTGAACGGGGATGGCCGCGTGATTGTGCGTGTGAACCCCTATTTCATTGTCATGGAGGAGGGGAAGGAAGTCGGCGACCCCTCGCTGCAGATGGCGAGTGTAGCCAAATTTCTGTCCGATTTGGAAATGGGCGACAGCATCATTTTTTTGACGGACGAGACGAGCTTTCGGGCGCACCAGAAAACCCGGGAGATGTTCTCGAATCTGGACGGCACTGTGCCGGAGGCCGGGAAAGAGAACGAGGCCGCCATGCGGCTGCCATGGAAGGAGGCAAAGCCGCTGTCCTCCCTTGTGACCGAGGCGGATTTGCGTATGCTGGACGCGGACGGCCGCCAGAAGGTGATGCGGCAGCTCGGCGGGCTGGGCGTTTCCCTGCGGGTCTTCAGCGGAACTCCCCTGGAGCAGAATCCGGAGAAGGAGTCCTATTACAATGCCAGCCGCGCTTTGTTCGACCGGCTGGCGTATGGAACATAAATGCAGAGTTTCTTTCGGAAAAGAACCGTTTCGTTTCTCCGCCGCGGGCGGAAAGACGGTGATTTGCCGATTTGACGGAACATTCATCATCAGAGGCACTTTTAGGAGGGAAAACACGATGAGAAGCGATTTAATGAAAGAAGGCGCCGCACGTGCCCCGCACCGCTCTTTGCTGTACGCGCTGGGACTGACGGAAAATGAGATGAAACGCCCCTTTATCGCGGTGGTCAATTCCGCCAGCGATTATATTCCGGGCCATCGTCATCTCAAGGACATCAGTGAGGCGGTCAAGGCTGGAATTCGCAACGCGGGCGGTGTTCCGTTTGAGTTCAATACCATCGGCGTCTGCGACGGGCTTTCCATGAACCACAAGGGCATGAAGTATTCCCTGTGCTCCCGCGAGCTGATCGCCGACTCCATTGAAGTGATGCTCACCGCGCATCCGCTGGATGCCGTCGTGTTTATCCCTAACTGCGACAAGGTGGTGCCCGGTATGCTGCTGGCCGCCTGCCGCCTGAACCTGCCCAGCATCTTTGTCAGCGGCGGCCCCATGCTGCCGGGCCTGCACAACGGCGTGCGCTTCGGCCTTTCTGAGATGTTCGAGGCTGTGGGCAGCTTCGCCGCCGGCAAAATCGACGAGGCTGAGCTGACCGCGCTGGAAAAATCCGCTTGCCCCACCTGCGGCTCGTGCTCGGGCATGTACACGGCAAATTCCATGAACTGTCTTACCGAGGCGATCGGCCTGGCCCTGCCCGGCAACGGCCAGCATGGGGCCGTGATGTCCGACCGCATTCAGCTGGCGAAAACCGCCGGTGAGCGAATTTTGGAGCTGTACCGCGAGGATCTGCGCCCGAGCGACATTCTGACGGAAAAATCCTTTGAGAACGCCCTCCGCTCCGAAATGGCGCTCGGCTGCTCCACCAACTCGGTGCTGCACCTGACCGCCATCGCCTATGAGCGCGGCGTAAAGCTCGATATTACCGATATTGACCGCATCAGCCGCGACACGCCGCAGCTGTGCAAGCTGAACCCGGCCAGCCAGGTGTTTATCACCGACCTGAATCAGGTAGGCGGCATTCCCGCTGTGATGAAGGAGCTGGCGCGCGGCGGTAAGCTCAATACCGACTGCAAGACCGTTCTCGGCACCGTGGCCGACCAGATCGGCGCCGCGCCCGACGCGGACGGCGAGATCATCCGCAGGCTGGAAGACCCCTTCCGCAAAGACGGCGGCATCGCCGTACTGCAGGGCAACATCGCCCCCGACGGCGCGGTGGTCAAGCAGGGCGCGGTTGCCCCCGAAATGATGCAGCACACCGGCCCGGCCCGCTGCTTTGACTGCGAGGAGGATGCCTCGGAAGCGATTCTCTCCGGCAGAATCAACGCGGGCGACGTCGTCGTGATCCGCTATGAGGGCCCGAAGGGCGGCCCCGGCATGCGCGAGATGCTGACCCCCACCTCTGCCCTGACGGGAATGGGCCTTGGCTCCAGTGTGGCGCTCATCACCGACGGGCGCTTCTCCGGCGCAACGCGCGGCGCGGCGGTTGGCCATGTTTCGCCGGAAGCCGCTGTGGGCGGCCCCATCGCGCTGATCCGCGAGGGAGATATTATCGATGTGGATATTACAAACCGCGTGCTGAACCTGCATGTGGAGGCTGCGGAGCTGGAAAGACGCCGCAAGCAGTGGAAGGCGCCCGAGAAGGAGCTTTCCGGGTACATTAAGCGCTACGCGCAGCACGTGACCTCCGGTTCACGCGGCGCGGTATTTGAGAGATAATGAAAACAGATGCAATAAAAGACAGTTCTGCCCAGCTTTAGCTGGGCAGAACTGTCTTTTATTGTTTAACTGAGAAATTCTGCGACATGGAATTTACTTGTATACCACATCTAAGTAGCTGTCAACAGGAGTTTCCCATTTTGCCGTTCCAATGCTTGTTTCTTTCACAGTGCCAAAGTCATCCTCATAATCGACCCGGTATGCATCACCCTTGTACTTGTCGTATTCTACAAAATATGCCAGTTTGCTGAACTTGCTCTTGTCAGCTTCAATTTCAGTACCTACTGATTCAGAGTAGGAGTATGTGAAATCAGCGCCCAAAACCAGTTTTACGACATTCTTTATTGTGCTGCTGCCTTCCACTTTTGTAGAGAGTTTGCCAGTATGTGATCTGCTCAATTTGTAGTATGACGTTTTTTGCCAGCTGGCGGTTATAAAGCTGTCGAGTTTGATGGTAGAACCAAGAAATGTTTGGTTTTTAATACGGTAGGTTGTTCCCGCATAGGGCTGAATTGTCCCTTTCCCGTCCGAAGTTGGAGTGGGTAGCAATTTCCCGTTTCCATCATATTGCTTGCTGCCATCCACCCAAATAATATCCTTGGGATTTTCTTGGGAAGGCGAGGATTGGTTTGCAAAAACCGGTGTGCTACCTACAGACAATACAAGTGCCAGTGCTAACATAGATGCGAACAATTTGACCTGCCTTTTGCTTTTTCATGTTTCTCGCTCCTTTTTATTTATTGATATTATCCAGACTTATGACATAATTAATGCCAATTAGTCTTTCAAATATTTTTGATATAGGTTTTGAATGTCTTTTTGTTCCAGCAGAGCGCCGCTGATTGCATAAGGGCAACGGAGCTCCGTGGAGGATTCCAGAATGATTGTGGGGGAGAAATAGAAGATCTCGTAAGGGCTGTCTTCCTTTTGAAATTTGATCAGGAGCTTCACGCTTTCCTTCGGGGGCACAGAAAAATTGAGATTTTGCGGGTCTGAAATGAGTTGGTCGTTCAGATATACCTGAGGATGAAAGGCCTGAAAATCGGAATCAATTCCGATTTGCCTGATCACAGCCGGTTCGGTACCTTCATTGGTATATTCTGCTCCATAATTTCCTATGCCGGCTTTTGTGTTAGCAGCTCGGTTGCTCATCAGTTTCATGTGGTCAGGCTCTTGCGGCTGGTTATGGGGTAATATTTTTATTTTACCGAGGTCGTAGGTGTATTTGGCGGTTTTGGTTTGGATAGTCAGTTTGTGCAGTTCGATTGGGTCGATTCCCTGAACACGGCAGGAGGCATGAAACGCGTAGATATAGGGATTGCCGCCGGAGGATTTTTCTACCGTATAGTTTAATACTTCAAAATTTTCTGCATCCGCAGTGATTTTTAAATTCTCAGTTTGGTTTAGAAATTCTATGTTAGAGCCGTTATTGGTTAAAAAATCAAAAGAGAGGGGAAAAGTGTCGTTTTCGCGTACGTTAATTGAGCCTAGAACGGGTAGCAGCTTGCCCTCATCTGTTTTATGAATGGAAAGCAGATGGAGAGTAAGCAAAGTGAGAGCTGCAATCAAAATCATGGCTAGAATACTGAAAAAGAATCCTTTTTTCTTTGTTGAATGCTCCATGGTACAACTCCTCTATCAAAGCATTTTTATTCTGTTGAAATCAAGAAAAATGAATATTAATAGTATGATTTAATGACAAATATTTTTTTTCACTAATATAACGTTTAAAGTCCTTGATTT
>OBWS01001040.1_pt1 | contig 13704 bp, 12 predicted proteins | sample 1495291 | NCBI WGS metagenome assembly OBWS01 (sample SAMEA2580090, study PRJEB22360) | human gut metagenome | biome: human gut; feature: human-associated habitat; material: faeces | place: Denmark | collected 2008/2010 | reverse complement strand
GGAGCCGGGTGAACAATTTCACCCGGCTCCCGCCTCTTTTGCAACTGCTGCGGTTTCATCCAATCCACGCAGAAGCGAAAAACGTTACAAATAATAAGCTTCTTCTCGGCCGATTTGCGAATGAGCTGTTCCGTCTGTCTGACCGCCTCGGAAGATTTTGCGGCCAGCTTGAGCACCTCGTCCGCCACTACGGCAAAGCCCTTGCCCGCAGCGCCGGCCCTTGCCGCTTCAATGGCGGCGTTCAGCGCCAGAATATTGGCCTGGGACGCGATATCTTCGATCACCTTCGTAATCATGCCGATCCGCGAAGAGGCGTTGTCGATCTCTTTCATGGATTCCTCGAGACGTTTCATGTAAGAAATCCCCAGGTTGAAGCTCTGGTTGGCCTCATCGACCAGCTGAGAGGCGCTCTCAACATGCCTCATGTTCTCCTCGGCCTGCTCCGAAATTTTGACAAAGGAAGCGGGCCGCTCCATTTGCTCCGTCGCGGAGATGACCATTCCAATCGGACGCAGCGCCCGGCGAAGAATGATCAAAATCCCGATGCCGATGATGCCGATGAGCAGCGCAAGGATCCAATACACCTGCCGCAGAGCATCGTCCTTCGTCACGACAAACGCGCCGGAAAGCGGCGCATCCAGCCCCGAAACGGTGACCGGAAGATGTACAATATAACACTCTTTATGATGGCCCGGCGGGGAAGCCGCACCGCCGCAAAAAGGCCCGCTCCTGCCGCGCTCAATCCTTCTGTTCCGAAACCGAAAGGGGATCGAGCGCTTCCTGCGCCAACACGGTTGCCGAAGCCCCCTGCGCCGGAGCAGCCGGTTCTTCCGCCGCAAAGACCGGCCCGCCCGACGGCGGCTGATCCTCCGTTTTCTTTAAACGCACAAACATCAGGCTGTGGAAAATGACGATGATAATCCAGCCGACGCCGGTTGCGTAAGACACCGCGTCCATGCCCAGGCTCGCCACAAACAGATACGATAAAATCACGCGCAGCGAAATGTGGAGGGTCGTGCCGATCAGCGGGATATTTACCAGGCCGCTGCCGCGGAAGAAGCCCACGAACGCGCTGCCCGTATAGCTCAAAAAGTAGAAAAAGCAGAGGATTTGAAGATAAGAGGTTCCGTAGGAAATGGTTCGCGCACTGCCGTCGGGAACAAAGAAGCGCATGAGCGCCTCCGCCGAAAAGAAAAGAATGAGCGACAGCAGCCCCGCGACTGCCAGAAGGCCGCGCAGGCCGATGAAAAAGCCCTGCCTTGCGCGGGGGCGCTTGCCTGCCCCGGTGTTCTGGGCCACAAAGACCGAAATCGCTTCGGCCCCGCTGTCGCCGACGGCGAGAATGATTCCTTCCGCACGGGTGGTGGCCGTATAGGCCGAAATGGCCGCCAGCCCCATGGTGTTCACCGCGCCCTGCACCAGCAGCTTGCCGATGTACAGGCTGGACTGGTGCAGCGCCGAAACGAGCGAAAACCGGGTGATCTTCGCGATCAGAGAGCCGTCGCAGCGCATGTCCTCACGCCCCACCCGCAGAAGCGGTAGCGTTTTGCGAATGTAAAAAAGGCACAGCAGCGCCGACAAAATCTGCGCCAGCACGGTAGCCAGTGCCGCTCCGCGCACGCCCAGGCCAAAATGCGCCACAAACAGGATCGCCAGAAACAGGCTGATCACAATCGAGACGAGCAAAAACAGCAGCGCGGCGGCAGTGTTGCCGATCGCCCGCAGCACCGCCGCAAAAAAGTTATACAGAAAGCAGGCCAAAAGCCCGAGGAAGATCGTATTGAGGTAGTTCACTGCCAAAGCGGCAACCGCCGGCGGGGTTTGAATCAGCCGGAGCAGAAAGGGCGTGCAGGTCAAACCCAGAAGGCCGATGAGCAGCGTAAACGACGCGCCCAGCACCAGCGACAGAAAAATTGCCTGCCGCAGGGCCGGGTAATCCCCTCTGCCGTACAGCGAGGCCAAAATGACGGCGATGCCGGTACAGCAGCCGCCCAGAATGAAAATAAACAGATTCATCACCGTGCCCGCAATGCCGATGGCCGCAAACGAGGCCTCCCCAAGGTAGCGCTCCACGATGATGGCAGAGATGATATTGTAGAACTGCTGTAAAATATTGCCTACCAGAAGCGGAAACGCAAGCCGCAGCAAAAGCGGCTGTATCTTCCCCTCGGACAGGGTGACTTTTGACGCCATGACAACCTCCCGGAATAAGAATAGCTCCATTATACCGGAATTTTTTCGTTTCGATAAGTACTTTTTTCGCTATGACGGCATTCGGATACAATTATAACAAAAGCAGACGACCCCAAACGGGGCCGCCTGCCGATACAAACGAATTCAATTGATTGCAGCCAAACCGCTTACCCTGCGTCCGAAACTCTGGAGAGACTGCGCGTTACCACAAAATTCACGCCGAGCCCCAGAAGATTCGGCACCACGATATCGCCCACATGCACCGGGGCCTGCAGTGTGATGCCGTCCAGCAGGCGCATGGCCGCGAAGATATCCTTTTTGGGGATTTCGCGGTCTGTCTTTACCGGTACGCGCGCAATGGAAGCACCCTCGATTTTCACGGTGGAGGTGACGGTACGGGTGGGGGCGGTCAGCTCCTTTTTACCGTAAATCTCTCCCCTCGGGCAGGAATTGCCCGTTACCTTATATCCGTTCTTCTCATCCACATGCAGGCGGCACCCTTTGGGACAAACAATGCAAACCAGCTCTGTCATGCGTCATTCCTCCTTTTCAATCGAAACAACAAGCTCGCCGTTTTCCGCTTTTTTTAAAAGGGCCAGCGGCAGGGTGATTTTCTCCATCTCGCCCGGGGCCATGTGCTCCCGGTGATACGAGGCGATGCGGGTTTCACCGGCGCTTACCATAATCTGTGCGCCGCGGAAAATCTGATTCACGCGGAAGAAAACGTCTACGGATTTCTCCACGCCCTGCGGGCGGATGTTCTGCGGCACGGTATACCCGACGCCGAAGCCGTTTTTCAGGCGCAGCATTCCCTCCGCGGAGGGGCTGCCGCTTTTGCTGCACAGCGCGGCGGATTTGCCGGCGCGCTGGCTTTCCGCGGTGACGAAATCCACCAGATCGTGCACATGCGCCACATTGCCGCACGCAAACACGCCGGGGGTGCTGGTCTCCATGTTTTCATACACCACCGGGCCGTTCGTGCGCGGGTCGATCTCGAGCCCGGCCTGCCGCGAAAGCTCATTTTCGGGGATCAGGCCGACGGAGAGCAGCACGGTGTCGCAGTCGAGCACCTCTTCCGTTCCCGGAATCGGAACGCGGTTTTCGTCCACCTTCTGCACGACCACCTGCTCCACGCGCTTGTCGCCGCGGATTTCGGTAATGGTGTGCGACAAATGCAGCGGAATGTCATAGTCGTTCAGGCACTGCACAATATTGCGCATCAGCCCACCGGAATACGGCATCACCTCGTAGACGCCCAGCACCTTGGCCCCCCCCAGCGTCAGGCGGCGGGCCATAATGAGGCCGATGTCGCCGGAGCCGAGGATCACCACGCGGTTGCCGACGCGGTCGCCCTCCAGATTCATATACAGCTGCGCCGCGCCCGCCGTGAACACGCCCGCCGGGCGGCTGCCGGGTATGCCGATCGCGCCGCGCGTTCTCTCGCGGCAGCCCATGGCCAGAACAATCGCCTTCGCGTGCAGCTCCAGATACCCGCGCCGCGGGTGGATGGCATATACCGTGCGGCGCTCGCTCAAATCGAGCTCCAGCACCATGGTGCCGGTGAGCACCTCGATATCCGTCTTTTTCAGCTCATCGATAAACCGTTCGGCGTATTCCGGGCCGGTCAGCTCCTGCTTAAAATAATGCAGCCCAAAGCCGTTGTGGATACACTGGTTCAAAATCCCGCCCAAATCCGCCTGGCGTTCGAGCAGCACCACGCTTTCGGCCCCGTTCTGCCGTGCGGAAAGCGCCGCCGCCAAACCGGCCGGGCCGCCGCCGACGACAATCACATCATATTCCTGTTTCACTGTTTGCCCGCCTCCTTCTGCTCTTTCGTCCGGCCAAGCACGATGTTCATCCCCGCGCGGTCCAGAGGCACCTGGCTCTCCGGAATCCCCAGCTCGCGGGCGATGATCGCCTGTACTCTCGGCCCGCAGAAGCCGCCCTGACAGCGCCCCATGCCGGGTGTGCAGCGGCGCTTGATGCCGTCGACCGAACGCGGCGGAAGCGGGCGGTGCATCGCGTCTACAATCTCCCCCTCGGTTACGGTTTCGCAGCGGCACACGATGGTGCCGTACAGCGGGTTGCGAAGAATGGCCTCGCCGCGCTCCTTCGGGCTGAGGGATTTGAACCGCAGCACGCGGCGCTTTGAGACAAAGTCCGGATTCGGCGAAAGCTCCAAACCGGCACGGTGCAGCATCTGCACCATGTCGCGCGCAATCGCCGGGGAGGAGGTCAGCCCCGGGGACTTGATGCCCGCGATGTTGAAAAAGCCCTCGCACGCCTTACTCGGCCCCACAATAAAATCATCCTGTGTGGAAATAGCGCGCACGCCCGCAAAGTTGCGGATGGAATCGCGGAAATTGATGTGCGGCACGCTCCTGACCGCCGCCTGCCGCACATTGTGCAAGCCGGCAGCCGTGGTGTCGGCGTTGTCCGCAGAAACATCCTCCGCATTCGGCCCCACAATCAGGTTGCCGTGCACCGTGGGGGAAACCAGCACGCCCTTGCCCACCTTGGTGGGACACTGAAAGATCACGCGGCTGACCAGCTTGCCCTGGGTGGTATCGAGCACAAAATACTCGCCGCGGTTCGGCAGAATCCGAAAGCTGTCGTCGCCCACCATCGCCGCGACACGGTCTGTATGCACGCCGGCTGCGTTGACGACAAACCGGGCCTGTACCGGCCCCTGGGTGGTGCGCACGGTAAACACACCGCCGTTTTTCTCAATGCCGGTCACTTCCGCGTCCAGCATCACCCTGGCGCCGCCCTGCACGGCCGCCTCGGCCTGCGCAATCGCCAGCTCCCATGGGTTTACAATCGCCGCGCTGGGCGCCCAAAGGGCAAACAGAGCGTTCTCGCTCAGCGCCGGCTCCATGCGGTGCAGCTCTTCCTTTTCGACAATGCGCAACCCCGGCACTCCGTTTGCAATGCCCCTTCGGTACAGAGCCTCCACCGTCGCGCGGTCCTCTTCGGAAAATCCAAGTACAAGCGAACCGATTTTATCATATAAAATATCCAGATCCGCGCAAAGCTGCTCGATGATCCGGTTGCCCTCCACATTGTAGCGGGCCATCAAGGTGCCCGGCTCCGGGTCGTATCCCGCGTGCACGATCGCGCTGTTTGCTTTGGTGGTGCCGACGCTCACGTCGTTTTCCTTTTCCAAAAGCACCGCGTTCACCTTGTAGCGGCTCAGCTCATACAGCAGCGAACAGCCGCACGCGCCACCGCCGATGATTGCTACATCATACATCTGTAAACCTCCTAAAAGTATCGATTCGAGCAAAAAGAGCCAAGCAAAGCAGACCCACTTCTACATGAGTCTAGTTTGCCCGGCTCTTTCTCTCAACTCTCGGCAAATTTCAGTTTATGCCATTGTAAGGCCGTTGTCAAGTGGTAATTCAAAGGGCTTAAAAGATCGCCGCCGCCAGCCAGGCGCCCAGAAGGCCGCCGCAAACGGGGCCCGCCACCGGAATCCACGAATAGCTCCAGTCGGAATCTCTCTTGTTGGGAATGGGCAGAACGGCATGCGCAATGCGGGGCCCAAGGTCGCGGGCCGGGTTCATCGCATAACCCGTGGTGCCGCCGAGGCTGGCGCCGCAGGCAAAAATGATTGCGCCAACGCCGAAGGTACTCATTGCGGCCACGTCGCCCACCGGGGTCTGCGCGATCCCCAGAATGGCAAATACGAGCACGAACGTGGCGATTACTTCGCTGATAAAATTGTTGCCGTAGCTGCGGATCGCGGGGCCGGTGCAGAATACGCCCAGCTTTGTATCGCCGTCTTCGGTGTCGTCAAAGTGATTTTTGTACATCACCCATACCAGCACCGCGCCGACAAAGCCGCCCAGCATTTCGGCAATAATATACCCGGGAACAACCGCCCAGTCCAGCTTGCCGACTGCGGCAAGGCCCAGCACCAGAGCGGGATTAAACACCGCGCCGCTGGCGGTGAAGATGAGCGCGGGGATGAGCACCGCGCAGGCCCACCCGAGCGTAATCACGATCCACCCGGAATTCTGGCCCTTGGTTTTATTCAGGATGACGTTGGCAACGACCGCGTCGCCCAGCAGAACAAGAAGGGCCGTGCCCAAAAATTCATACAGATAGTTTTGCATAACAAATCCTCCTCCGCAATTTGCTTTCGGGAATTACTTGGCCCAGCCAAACGAACGCTTGACGGCTTCTTTCCAGCCGCCAACGAGCTCCTGCCGTGTGGATTCCTCCATCTTCGGGCGGAAGGTTCTGTCGAGAGCCACATTCTGGCGGATATCCTCTTTGTCCTTGTAATACCCTACCGCAAGGCCGGCCAAATACACGGCGCCCAGGGCGGTGCTCTCAATCACCTTCGGCCGCAGCACGTCGATCCCCAAAATATCCGACTGGAACTGCATGAGGAAGTTATTGGCCGACGCGCCGCCGTCCACATGCAGCTCTTTGAGCACGACGCCGGCATCCGCCTCCATCGCCTTCATGACGTCGTAGCTTTGATACGCAAGGCTTTCCACCGTGGCGCGGATAAAATGCTCCTTTTCCACGCCGCGGGTCAGGCCGACGATGATGCCCCTCGCGTACTGGTCCCAATAGGGCGCGCCAAGGCCGACAAATGCGGGAACCACATAGACGCCGGCGCTGTCCGGCACCTTGTTCGCATAGGTTTCGGTAAAGGCCGCGTTGTCAATCATGCGCAGCCCGTCGCGCAGCCACTGAATCGCCGCCCCGGCCACGAACACGCTGCCCTCCAGGGCGTATTCCACCTTGCCGTCGACTCCCCAGGCAATGGTAGTAAGCAGGCCGTTCTTGGAATCCACCGCTTTTTCTCCGGTATTCATCAGGATAAAGCAGCCCGTTCCGTACGTGTTCTTCACAAGGCCGGACTCAAAGCAGCACTGACCGAACAAAGCGGCCTGCTGGTCGCCCGCGATACCGGCGATCGGGATTTCTCCCCCGAGGAACTCCTCGTCCACATTGCCGTATACATAGCTCGAGGGCTTTACCTCCGGCAGCATGCTCTTGGGAATTCCCAGCTCCCTGAGGATCTCGTCGTCCCATTCCAGAGTATGTATATTGAACAGCATCGTACGGGAAGCGTTGGTGTAATCCGTCACATGACATTTGCCCTTGGTGAGCTTCCAGATCAGCCAGCTGTCTACCGTACCGAACAGCAGGTCGCCGCGCTCCGCTTTCTCTCTGGCGCCCTCCACGTTCTCCAGAATCCAGCGCACCTTGGTACCCGAGAAATAGGCGTCTATGATCAAGCCGGTCTTTGCCCGGATCGTTTCCTCCAAGCCCTTGGCCTTGAGCTGGTCGCAATATTCCGCGGTGCGGCGGCACTGCCACACGATCGCGTTGTAAACCGGCTGGCCGGTGTGGCGGTCCCATACAATGGTGGTTTCGCGCTGGTTCGTAATGCCGATGGCGGCGATGTCGGAAACATCGACATTGCATCTGGCCTTTGCCTCGGTCAGCACCGCCAATTGGCTGGACCAGATCTCCATGGGGTCATGCTCCACCCATCCCGGGTGGGGAAAAATCTGGGTGAATTCCTTCTGCGCCACGTTGATGATATTGCCCTGCTTATCAAAGATGATGCAGCGCGAGCTGGTGGTTCCCTGATCCAATGCGATTAAATATTTGCCCATTTACAAACTCCTCCTTCGATTGATTCAGCCGTTGATCCCTTATTTTTCATACCGTGCCGCCCAAGCGGGGGCTTTCTGAGAGGCCTTTCCTTCCATCACATCGTGATAATAGGAGCTGGTCATCGCTTTCCCGGGTGCCAGAGTACGGGTGGACAGCACATTCGCGAAATACACGGTGGAAGCGCCGCAGTCTGTGCGGCCTGTCACCTCACACTCCAGGAGGGCCACGCAGTTCTGCACGACCGTGGGGAAGCCGTTGTACTCTTTGGTTTCTGCCTTTGCCAGCTTGTCGGTATCGCGTCCGCTTGAAAATCCGAACAACTGTAAAAATTCCAAATCGGCATTTTCTCCCACAACCGAAATGTTAAACTTCCCGGCCGCGGCGATCTGGTCGTGCGTCAGGTTTTCTTTCCCGATGCACACGCACACCATGAGCGGCTCGCTGGAAACCTGCATCACAAGGTTCGCCAGCAGCGCATTGCCTCCTCCCTTGCCATCCGGTGCGCCTACCAGATAAACGCCGTACCCCAATTTGGAAAGTCCGTCATAATTCATGCTGATACCTCCTGTTTTCATATTTTTATATGTTATGCGCCTGCTCTGCAAGCGCGGGGATCCCACAGGATTGCCGGATTCGCAAAAGAGCAACAAAACCAGAGGGGTCTCCCCCTTGCTCTTTTGCTGCTCTCATTTCTCGCATTTTTGATTCAATTGTCAAATGCAGCGGCCCTTTGTAATGAAAGGCGCTACATATTCCAAAGCTTTTTACAGCTGGTGGAAACTCCCATCGCCCCCATGGCCAAACTGTCCACCGCATTCTTTTTGGTTCGGATCAAGCCGCCCGCAATCACCGGAACCGACGAACACTGGCTGATCTGATGAATGATCTCCGGCAAAATCCCCGGTAAAATCTCAATCGCGTCCGCGTCGCCGTTCTTTACGGTTTTGCGCGCGGTTTCGTAGGATTTGGAATCGAGAAGGAAAAAGCGCTGAATGACGAACACGCCCTCCTCCCGGGCATGCTTTGCCACAACGGCCTTGGTCGTAATAATCCCATCGGGACAGAAATGGGTTTTTAAAAACTGAATCGCGCTGCGGTCGTTCGCGACTCCCTCCAGCAGATCGATATGTATGTACATCTTCTTTCCCGCCGCATGCACTCTGTGGATCAGTTCCTTCAGCTCACAGATATTGCCGGACAGCAGAAAGATCACCTCACACGGCGACGACAGCGCCTCCTCCAGATCGGAAGATTCAAAGATCGCCGCGATCACGGGATTGCGTTCCAGCGCCTCTACAAAATCCTGATTCATTCTATACCTCAATGCTTTTCTTTTCCTGCGTTTTCCTCACGGTACTATGTATATGCAAAAAGAAAGGAAAACTGAATAAAAAAGCGCACAAAAAACGGCCAGGCCGTTTTCTGCACGTCACAATTCTCAACGCAGACATTTGGTACCTATACACAATGCATTTCTTATCTTTTAAGCATTATACCCTGTTTCTGTTTGAATTGCAAGACACAAAACATACAAAATACACAGAGTTCCTCTGGTGCTATTACCATAAACTAGAGCAAATGTCCGTTTCTGGAGATTGATAAAATATTCACACAAATTGCCTTTTTATTCACAAAGTGATTCTCCCGATTTTTCGTCTTTGCTTTTCCTGCCGCCGGACAATGGATGACTTTTTACCCGCATGCGGGAAAGCCGCGGGGTAACTATTTGAAAGTTTCGTATTGACACCGTGTCTTTTCTCCCGCATGCGGAGCCCTCGCGCTGTTTGGGAACCGGCGCGCAGAACGGCCGGGTGCAGCGGCGGCGCGCGGTCAGCACTCCGAAGCTTCCTCCGGCGCCCGCTCGGGGGACTCCGGTGCTTCCGTATTTTCCGCCGCCCCGCATGCCTCCGCCGGTTTCTCTTCTCTCGCCGCGCTCCGCGTGTGCGCCGGACTGCGGCCCGCGTTATGCACAAAGTCGATCAGCAGGGACGACACCGTCACCGTCACCAGAGAATAAGCGATGCGCCCCAGAGGAATATAGGAAAGAGAAAACAGCAGCACGCTCAGGTCCGTCGCGAGGTAGGCCCGTGCGATTCGGCAGCGAGTCAGCTTTGAAATGGCAAGCGCCAGAGCGTCGTCTCCGCCGCTCGAGCCGCCCTGCCGCAAAATGAGCCCGCAGGCGATGCCGACGAACATTCCCCCCAGCACCGCCGCCGGCAGCGGGTAGGCGGACAGATCGGGCAGCACGGGAGGGAACTGCTCCCACAGCCGGAAAAACGCCGCCAGGCTGACGGTGGAAACCGCAGAAACCTTGATGAAATCCCATCCCAGCAGCCGGAACGCCAGCGCGTAGCACAGCAGGTCGAGCAAGGGGGAAAGAACGGACGGCGAAAGGCCCGTCCAGTGGTTCAAAAGCAGCACCAGCCCCAGCACACCGCCCTCGGTGATATCCACTCTCTGGTGGATATTCGTGATGCCGAAGGAGCCGATCGCAGTGCCCAGCATAATCAACAGAATCCGCTTTGCGGTAAATAACTCTTTATTTTTTAAATAAATCTCTCTCAGTCTGTTCGCAACCGTCATCATAATCTGCCTTTCTACCGCAATTTCATGGAGTCGATACTTCCGCATGCGCTACCTTTTCAGTATAAACTCTGGTACAATACGAATGTCAAGGCCAGTTTTTCCGAAAGGAAGCACAGCTATGAAAGAATATTATAAAATCAGCGAAATTGCAAAGCTGTACGGCATCGGCGCGGATTCGCTGCGCTACTATGAAAAGATCGGTGTACTGCGGCCCCGGCGCGCCGAAAACGGCTACCGCATGTACGGCCTGAAGGATATTTACAAGCTGAGTATTCTGCGCGACCTGCGGCGGCTCGATTTTTCGGTGCCGCAGATTCGCGAATACCTGGAGCGCCAGAGCGTGGCCCACACGCTGGCGGTGCTGGAGGAGGAGCGCCAGCTGCTGCACCGGCAGCTGCGGGAGCTGAAAAGCCGGGAGGAATCCCTGCAAAAGCGCATCCGCTCGCTCACCGGAGCGCAGGGCATCGCTGCCGGGGTCTTTGCGGTTCGGGAATTCCCCGCGCGGCCGTGCCTGCGGCTCAATGAATACATCACCCGAGACGAGGAAATGGATTTCGCCATTAAAAAGCTGCACCGAGCCCACGAAAGCCGCATTCAGGATTTTGGGAACCAGGCGATCGGCGCGCAGGTTTCGCGGGAGGATTTGGACAACGGGCTGGAAAACGTGTTCCGCTCCGTGTTCTTTCTGCTGCCGCCCGGCGACGAGGAGGCCGATTTCATTCTGCCCGCCGGGCGGTACCTGACGTACTGCTACCGCGGCGAATACGCGCAGAGCCCCGGCAAAATCCGAGAGGCGATGCGCCACGCCCAAACGGCGCGGCTGCGGGTGACCGGCGACCCGTTCGAGCTGTACCTCATCGACAACCGCGACACCATTCTGCCGCAGGAGTTTCTCACAGAAATTCAGATTCCTGTGGAAAAAGACGCCGCGCCGTAAAAGTTCGGGCAACCCGACGGAAAACTTCGGAAAAAGATTTTCCTCCCGCATCCAATTTTCAATTGACGCGAACCACCCAAAAAGGGTTATAATAGAATCAATTACTGAAAAACATCTTTTTGAAGAACGGCGGTTCTTCCCCCTTTTTCGGCAACGGAAGAACGCAGGTTTTTTTGAAAAAGGAATGCCTGCAAAAGCAGATCACTCCGCAAAGAACAAAAGAAAAGAGAGGAAAAACACATGGAGCTGTGCGACTACAAACTGGGAATGGGCACCTGGCAAATGGCGGAAAACCGCGCCCCCGGCCCCGAGGAACGCCGGGCGCTCTCTTTCGGTATCGAAAACGGCCTGACGCTGATCGACACCGCCGAGATGTATGGCAGCGGCAGCGCGGAGACTCTGGTGGGCGAGGTCATCCGCACCGTGCGCCGGGATTCCCTGTACCTGGTCTCTAAGGTGTACCCGCATAACGCATCGCGGAAAAAGATGAAGGAGGCGTGCCACGCGTCTCTGCGGCGCCTGGGCACCGATACCCTCGATTTGTACCTGCTGCACTGGCGCGGCAGCGTGCCGCTGGAGGAAACCGTTTCGGCCTTTGAGGAGCTGCGCCGGGAGGGCTGCATCCGGCGCTGGGGCGTTTCCAACTTCGACGTCTCGGACATGGAGGAGCTTTGGAGCGTGCCGGGCGGGAACGCCTGCGCCGCGAATCAGGTGCTGTACCACATCGCTTCGCGCGGGGTGGAATTCGATCTTCTGCCCTGGCTTTGTGAGCACCGCGTTCCGCTGATGGCCTATTCCCCTCTGGCGCACAGCGCGCGCTACCGCAGTGCGATTGCGTCGAGCACAGCACTGCGGGACATCGCCGCGGCGCACGGCGCTTCCATCTACCAGATTATGCTGGCGTTTCTGGCCCGGCAGGAAAATGTCATCGCCATTCCCAAGGCCTCGAGCGTAAAGCACGTGGCGGAGAACCTGAACAGCCTGAACATTCGGCTCACCCCGGACGAGCTGCGGCGGATCGACGCGGATTTTGCCCCGCCAACGAAAAAAACCGAGCTGGATATGCTGTAAGCATAAACAAAGGAGCATTTATGAGCAGAAGAAAACAGCTGAAAATGAAGCAGGTGAGCGTGAAGCACCTGGAGCAATACAATCAGCTGCTGCGGTATGTCTTTCAGGTCAACGACCGGGAGCTGCACCAGACCGGCTGGGAAGACGAAGAGATTATGAAAACAAAGTTCCCCGTGCTGCAGCGGGCCGACGTGCTGGGGTGGTTCGACGGCGATAAGCTGATTTCGCAGGTGGCGGTGTACCCGTTTCGGGTGCGCATTTTTGACCGCACCTACGACATGGGCGGCCTGACGGGTGTCGGCACCTACCCGGAGTATTCCAATCAGGGCCTGATGCACAAGCTGCTGTACAAGGCGCTGGAAAACATGCGCAACAAAAAGCAGTCCATTTCTTATTTGTACCCCTACTCCATCCCCTACTACCGCAGAAAGGGATGGGAGATCGTCTCCGACCGCATCACCTATGAAATCAACGACTACCAGCTGCCGAAGAACAAGCAGGTTCCCGGCGAGGTGGAACGCGTGGATCCGGAGAGCAAAGAGCTGCGGCAGGCCTACTACCGCTACGCGATGCAGACGCACGGCGCCATGCTGCGCGACGACCTGGCCTGGGACGAATACTGGAGGTGGGATCTGGACGACCTGATGGCGGCGATCTATTACAATGAAAAGGGAGAGCCGGACGGCTATGTGCTGTACTGGATTTCGGATGAGATTTTCCGCATCAAGGACATGATCTTTGTGGACGAGGCGGCCCGCAGCGGCCTGTGGAACTTTATCAGCGCACACTTTTCAATGATCTCGAAGGTGGTCGGCGACATTTACACCGACGAACCGCTGGCGTTCCTGCTGGAGGACGCGGACATCAAGGAGACCATTTCCCCCTACATTATGGCGCGCATCGTAGACGTGGAGCAGTTCATCGCCCAGTACCCTTTCAAGCCGGATCCCGGCGTACGCGAATGGACCTTCACGCTGGACGACCCAATGCTTTCGTGGAACCAGGGCGTTTTCACACTGGGCATCACCTCGGAGGGCAAAGGGAGCATCGCCCGCAGCACGCGGCACAGCGGCGACAGAACCGATATTCAAACCCTGACGACCATGCTTTTGGGCTACAAGCGGCCCGACTACCTGCACAAGATCGGCCGGATGCAATGCAGCCCCGAAACGGTGGACATGCTGGAGGATGCCATTGAGCAGCAAACCCCCTATTTTTCGGATTATTTTTAATTCCAAATCCGTCGTACAAAAACAAGAATGATTTTTGTTTTA
>OBWS01001026.1_pt1 | contig 13765 bp, 13 predicted proteins | sample 1495291 | NCBI WGS metagenome assembly OBWS01 (sample SAMEA2580090, study PRJEB22360) | human gut metagenome | biome: human gut; feature: human-associated habitat; material: faeces | place: Denmark | collected 2008/2010 | reverse complement strand
ATATGGGCTTAGATCCGTCACACAGAACTGCGGCTCGCCAGGCTCCTCGCCGATGCGCACATCCACAAAGCTGCCGTCCTTCTTCACAATACGACCGTGCATCGCGAGCGGAATGGCCGTCCACTGGTACTTTTTGATGCCGCCGTAGTAGTGCGACTTGAGCAGTGCCAGATCGTTGGATTCATACAGCGGATAGGGCTTTAAATCGAGACGGGGAGAATCGATGTGCGCAGCGGAAATGCGCACGCCCTCGCGGCAGCCTTTTTTGCCGATGACCGCCAAAATAATGGACTTGCCTCTGTTATTAAAATACACCTTGTCGCCGGGGCGATACACCGCGTTGGAATCCAACTCGCGGAAGCCGCGTTTTTCAGCCTTTTCAATAGCATACGCCACGCATTCGCGCTCTGTTTTGCACAGATCGAGAAACTCTTTATAGCCCTCGCAGTACTCGTCGGCCTCTTTGAGCTGCTCGTCGGTTACTGAGAAAAAGCCGTTCTTGCGGTTGATCAAAAGCTCCTCGCGCAGGCGATCTACCTCAGTTTTTTCCTCTGCGGCAGATTTCTTTTCCAGCTTTGCGTCTTCTTTTTTGCCCGCCTTTTTTTCTTCTTTCTTCGCCATATCAAAAACCTCCTTTGTGATAGTAAGTCATATCGCTTTTACATGGAACTGATTTTCCTCCCGCCGCCGGCGGAAAAGGAACCGCCCTTTTCAGGCATGTGCCAGCTTTGTCATTCAACAATTACAATCGAGAGAGATCTATCTGAAACAGAACTAAAAATCATATAACTCCTGATAGATTTTATAATTCTTGATTACAGCCTCGGTATAATGCGCGGTTTCCGGGTAAGGGATTTTATTCAGGGTGACCCCATCCGGCGAAACAGATCGGTCGGAGAGCCAGCGGTCCACCGTTCCCATTCCGGCGTTATACGCGCACAGCGCCGTCGTTCGGTCCGAATAAATCGAGCCGAGCATCGACAGCAGGTAGCAGCCGTATTTGATGTTGGTCGCCGGGTCCGACAGAGAGGTCTCATCCATGGCGTCCTGCTCCGGGAGCTTTGTCTGCAGCCATTCAAACGTTGCGGGCGTCAGCTGCATCAACCCCACGGCTCCGGCGCGGGATTTGGCATCCGGGTCGAAATTGCTTTCGGCCTTGACCACCGCGTACACCAAAGCAGGCTCCAGGTGATAGTTTCCCGCTTCTTTCTCTATGATATCCTGATACCCCAGAGGATACTGGCGCTTCATAAAAATTTCGTAGCCGTTTGCCAGAAAAAAATATCCGACTGCCGTTAATAAAAGCAGAATCAGCGAGGCGCCCATTATTTTTTTGGCTCTGCTGCCCCGCTTTTTCCGCATGAAAACGATTCTCATCTGCGCCACCTTTCCAGAAGAGCGGCAGCCTGCCGCCGCAGTTCCCCGGGATCTTCATCCCCTCTCAGACAGGCATCGGATCTCTCCGTGTAATAGGCATCCTCCTGCTGGGCCCGGATGCGCGACAGGGCCATCTCGCGGTCGATGTTGTCCCGCCGGATGATGCGTTCCAGCCGGACGGGCAGCGGCGTGATCACCGCCAGAATCCGATCGCAGAGCTTCTCGGCCCCGCTTTCAAACAGCAGCGGCGCGTCGACAATGATGAATTCCCTGCCCTCGGCTTTCCAGCCGTCAATTTCCCTTCGCACCCGCCGCAAAATCCACGGATGGGTAATCTCATTGAGTCGGCGCGTTTTTTCGTGAGAAGAAAAGGCGCGGCGCGCCAGAAGGGCCCTGTCTACACTGCCGTTTTCCGCCACAATATCGTCGCCGAATTCCTGCCGCAGCTCCCGCACGCACGGTTCGCAGTCCACAAGCACCTGCCGGGCCGTTCGATCGCAGTCGATCACGGCGCAGCCAAGCGCGCCCAAAATGCCCGCCACGGTGGATTTTCCCGCTCCGGTCGGGCCGGTCAAGCCGATAATCACAGATTCAGCCAAGCTCTACCACCTCGAATCCCGCCGCGCGAATCAGCCGGTTGTACACGGCAAGGCCCACACCCTTCGGCTGCGGGCTGCGGGCATACACAACCCTTGCGCCCAGCTGATCCAGCTTTCGCAGCGCGTCGAACAGGTGCCGGGCCTGCCCGGCGGCATCCTGCTTTGCCCCGTAAGCCACCGCAGGCACGCGCAGCGTTTCCTGCTCGCCGTCATAGCACAGGGCGAACACGCCCTCCCCCGCGCGGCAGTTAACATACTCTGAATACGCCGAAAGGCCGCCCTTTACCAAAATTACGTTGGCCTTCGGCGAATAATGCTTATACTTCATGCCCGGCGAAAGAACTTTTTCTCCCGCGGCCAGCGGATTCATCACGGCGGGGTCCACCTCGACCCGGCCCAGCACCTGCGAAAGCTGCTCCGGCGTAATTCCGCCCGGCCGCAGCAGGCGCGGAACCTCCTGCGCCAGCGTGATCACCGTCGACTCCACCCCCACGCGGCACGGGCCGCCATCCAGAACCGCGCCGACCCTCCCGTCGAGCTCGGCCAGCACATGCCGCGCCTCGGTCGGGCTCGGGCTGCCGGACAGATTCGCCGACGGCGCCGCCAGCGGCACGCCCGCCGCATCGATGACCGCGCGGGCCACCGGATGAGACGGAAAGCGCACCGCAACCGTCGGCTGCCCGGCGCTCACCTCATCGGGGATGAGCGGCGACTTTGGCAGAATGATGGTGAGCGGCCCCGGCCAGAACCGGTTTGCCAGCTCCATCGCGCGCAGCGGAATCTCGCTGACGAGCGCCGCCCACTGGTCGAGCTGTGAAATATGGACGATCAGGGGGTTGTCCATCGGCCGCCCCTTGGCGGCAAAAATGGCAGCAACAGCCCGGCCGTCGAGCGCGTTGGCCGCAAGGCCGTACACCGTTTCGGTCGGAATCGCCACAAGGCCGCCGTTTTTGAGCAAACTGCCCGCTGTTTGTATCTCTTCTTCCCTGTCCGCCGAAAGGCGCAGGGTTCTGCTTTGCTGTTCCATGACTTTGCTTTGATTACTCCTGACGATCGATTGTTTCCTCCAGCTGTCTGGCACGATCCGCGGTGATCAGCGCGTCGATCACCTCGTCGAGATCGCCGTTGAGCACCTCCTCCAGCCGGTAAACGGTCAGACCAATCCGATGATCGGTCAGCCGCCCCTGCGGGAAGTTATAGGTGCGAATCCGCTCGGAGCGGTCGCCCGTGCCAACCTGAGATTTTCTCTGCTGCGCCACCTGGGCGTCCTGCTCCCGCTGCTTTGCCTCGTACAGGCGCGAGCGCAGAACCTTCATGGCCTTGTCCTTATTTTTAAACTGGCTGCGTTCATCCTGGCACTCCACCACCGTACCCGTGGGCAGGTGCGTAATGCGAATGGCCGACTCCGTCTTGTTGACATGCTGGCCGCCCGCGCCGCTGGCCCTATAGGTATCGATCTGCAGATCAGCTGGGTTGATCTCGATTTCGACGTCGTCCACCTCGGGCAGAACAGCCACCGTCGCAGTAGAGGTGTGGATGCGGCCCTGCGTTTCCGTTTCGGGCACGCGCTGTACCCGGTGAACGCCGCTTTCGTACTTCAGGCGCGAATACGCCCCGTCTCCCATAATTTGAAAGCTGATTTCTTTATACCCGCCCAGCTCGGTCTCGTTAACATTCAAAAGCTCGGTTTTCCAGCCGTGCCGGGTCGCGTACATGCTGTACATGCGGAACAGCCGCGCCGAAAACAGAGCCGCCTCCTCGCCGCCCGCGCCGCCGCGGATTTCCATAATCACATTGCGCTCGTCGTTCGGGTCGCGCGGCAGAAGCAGAATTTTCAGCTCCTCCGCCGTTCGCTCCACCCGATCCCTGGCGTCGTCCAGCTCCTGCTGGATCATTTCCTTCATCTCGCGCTCAAGGCCGGACTCGCCGAGCATTTCGGCGGAATCCTCCACCGTCTGCACCGCCTTCAAATATTCGCGGTATTTTTCCACGATCGGTTCCAGATTTTTATATTCCTTCATCAGCTCGGCATATCCCTTGGCGTCCGCCGCAACGACGGGGTCGAACATGCGCTGATTCAGTTCCTCCAGCCGGTTGACAAACACGGTCAGATTTTCAAACATTTTGCTACCACCTTACCTAATATGGAATCAAACGGAGTGATCGGCAAGGCAGCTACAAGGTATCCTGCGTTTCTTCGCGCAGAATCTTCTTGATGTTTTTTTCGCATTTCAGGCGTGGAACCATTACCTCGTGCCCGCAGCCCCTGCACCGGATTTTAAAATCCATGCCGGCGCGCAGCACCAAAAATTCCTTACTGCCGCAGGGATGCGGCTTTTTCATCTGTAAAACATCGCCGGGCCGTACGTCCATACCGTATCCCTCCTCAGTTCATTATTTCAATGCGGATTTTCTTTTGCAGAGAGGCTCCACGGGGATTTTGCCGGCGCGGGATTGCTCCTCGTGCCGGTAGGCTTTCTTCTTTTATCTTTGGAATGTAAAGAGCTGATTTTCAGCAGGTGCTCCTGCGTGGAAATTCTGCTTGCGCAGGCCGTGCCTGTGCGTGGATTAGCACCAGAGCGGGAGCCTCTTCCGGTTTCCATAGACAGTGCCTTTGGCCGTTGAGAGGGGTTCCAAGGGGGAGAGAATCAAAGCTCTCCCCCTTGGCGAATCTTTGTTTACTTTTTTTTCGTAAAGAAAGTAAATGCCCGACACGGCACGAGAGGTAAGCCCTGCCTCAGCAGACAGGCCGCGCTTGCGCGCACATCGCGAAAAAAGCACAGAAAAAATGATCTGCTTTATCACAATCACATCTCTAAATGTTGGAAGGAGAAAATTCACCGAGACATTTAAATACTTTCTATATTATAGCACGATAACACCTATAAGACCATGCTCTTTCCTAAAAAGCGATTCCTTAAGCTGGAAAATCACACTTTAATGTTCTCTCATACGCCCAAAGATTTGATTTGGCTTGCGCCGTGAGGTTATTATAGCACCAATTGCAAAAAACTCCCATGCTTTTTCAAAAATTCTGCAGTACGCCTTTCTGTGCTTGCCTATCCGGGGGAAAACGGTCTATAATGGGAACAGAACCGGATGAAAAAGGACGGAGAAAACGATATGAAAAAGGAAGACATTATCCTTCAATATTTAAAAGAGAGCAAAGATTATCTTTCGGGCGAGGAACTGAGCCGACGCCTGGGGATTTCGCGTTCCGCAATATGGAAGAACATCAACAGCCTGCGCGAGAGCGGCTATGTGATTGAATCGGTGACGAACCGCGGCTACCGCATTCTGAATTCCTCCGACGCGCTGACCCCCACCGAGATACAAAGCGGTCTTTCGACCGAAGCGTTTGGACAAACCGTATCCGTTTTTGCGGAGATCGACTCCACAAATGAGGAGGCAAAGCGCCAGGCACACAAGGGTGCGCCCCACGGCGCCGTATTTGTGGCGGAACAGCAAAACGGCGGGAAAGGCCGGCTGGGCCGCCCGTGGCAGAGCCCGCCGAAGTCAGGCCTGTGGTTTACGGTATTGCTGCGCCCCGACGCCGCGCCCCCGCAGGTCTCGAACCTGACGCTGCTGGCGGGGCTGGCTGTCAGCCGGGCGATTCACTCTTTGACCGGCTGCGACGCGAAGATCAAGTGGCCGAACGACATCGTCATCGGCAGCAAAAAGGTGTGCGGGATTTTAACGGAGATGACCGCCGAAATCGACCGTGTCCATTTTGCGGTTGTCGGCATCGGGGTCAATGTGAACGACGAAGGCTTCGCTGAGGAGCTCAAGGCAAAAGCGACCTCTCTGCGCCTTGAAACCGGCGCGCCAGTTTCGCGCGTGCTGCTGCTGCGGCAGATATTAAAGGAGTTCGAGGCGCTTTATCAGGAATATTTCGTTCAGGGAAGCAGCCGCTGGCTGCAGGCCTATAAAGAAAGCTGCGTTTCGCTGAACCGCACGGTGGGCGCGACGCGGGGGCACGAGAAAATCATCGGCACGGCGGTGGATATTACCGGCGGCGGCGAGCTGGTGGTTCAAACCGGCGATGGCGAGCGCATACAGATCAATTCCGGCGAGGTCGTCGTGCAGGGCATCTACGGGCAGACACCCGAAGCATAAGGAACGGAGGCGGCTCGCCGTCACTGACAACACTGACATCGTAAACCTTATCCGTGTGTTTGACACTGGATTGAGTGACTTTGGTTGCGCTATTTACGATGCCTTGCTTAAAATTTGCGGCATTTTCCCCCGCCTCACACCGGAGCAGATGGTCAATATCCGCCTTGAGCTGAATTTCCAACCGGTTTTCGTAGACAATAATTTTTTCAATAATCAGTTCCAAATCGGTTTTGTCCAGCTTGTCCTTTGCGAGAATTTCGTCGAAAATTTCCATGGCGGTGCGGGCAATCCGGTTGACCTGAAGGATGGTGTTGCGTTTGTTGGCGGTGAGCTCCAACTGGTTTTTCAGCCCGGTAATTTTGTCCTCCAGTTCCGCTTCCATCTCGTCATAGGTCTGCTCCAGCAAATCCTCTTTGTCGGGATTTTTCATCACATCCCGTATACGCTGCCGCTTGGTTGCCTTGAGCTCCTCGTAGGCATCATCAAGCTGGCGCTGCAAAATCGCCGAGGTTTCCTCGTTGTGCTTGACCGCGGTGCTCTCGTTTTGGATAGCGGCGTTGAGGCGCTCCAGCATATCGGCCGAGTTTTCTTTCACCTTGCGGATATACCGTTTGAGCAAATCGTCCAGCAAATCCACCCGCGTGTGGTGGCTGGTACAGCCCTTTCGCCCCCGGCGGTGGTAACTGCCACAGATGTAGGCGGGCTTTAGGTCGCTCCGGCTCATGGAAAACATCGGCGCGCCGCAATCTCCACACACCAAAAAACCGGAATAGGCGTTTTCGTATTTTTTGATTCCCCGGTAATTGGTATTGGTGCGGTGCTTTCGCTGCTCCTGTGCTTTGGCAAACACACGGTAGTCTACAATAGGTGGGTGGTGATTCTCGAAAATAATGTGGTCACTCTCGGCTTTTTTCATATCCGCACCGTTTATCTTTTTACGGGTATACTTGCCTTGGCGTAAGGTACCAATGTAAAAGTCGTTCTCCAAAATTCCCTGTACGGTCACGATGCTCCATTCCTGCTTGGCTTTCAGCTTCGTTTCTTCCCCGCGTTCTTCCCTGCGCCGACGCTCCACCATGCGTGGTGTAGGGATTTTCAGCTCCGTCAGGTGGTTGGCAATTTTCTTGTAACCCCAACCGTCGTTGTAAAGCTCAAAAATTTTGCGAACAACCTCGGCGGCCGGCTCGTCCACCTCGAAAGCCATGGTCTTGCTGTTGGTGATGACGTACCCATAGGGAACAGCGCAAATCCATTTGCCGTCGTTCTGCCGCCGCTTAATCACCGATTTGACCTTTTTGCTGGTATCGGTAACCGGCATTTCGTTGATGAGAAAGCGGAACTGAATGGCCGTCCAGTCGTCGTAGGTGGGATAGTCAATGGAATCGCCAATGGAGATAATGCGCACGCCCTGGTCGCGCAAGTCCTCAAGCTCAACAAGCCCGCGGCTGTTGCGGCGGGCAAAACGAGAAAAATCTTTGACGATTAAAATGTCGTACTGGTGTGCCATAAGCAAGGGGCGCATTTGCTGATAGCCCTCGCGTTGCTCGAAAGTATAGCCCGAGCGGTCACGGTCCTCAAAAAAAGTAAGGGTACTGCCGGGGAATTTTTTCGCCACAAAGTCCTCGATGATAGCCTTCTGGTTTTCAATGGAGGTGTTTTCCCGGTCGAGCTCTTCATCGACCGAGATGCGGCAGTAGCCGGCTACGTCAAAGGTTTCTGTCAATGTTCTCACCACACAATACAATGTTTGTAGATAATATTGTAGCATAGGTGCAGGGAGATAGCAAGGGAAGAATACAAAAACCGAAGTTTGTGGTATAATAAAGACCATAATTCCGAATTCTGCTTTTGAGAGGGTTCTGCTATGAAGAAATTTCTTTTCTGCGCCTCTACAACTTCTCATATCCGCAATTTTCATTTGCCCTATATAAAAGCGCTTAATGAAGACGGGTTTGATGTTTGGGTTGCAACGGACAGCAACGAGCCTATCCCCTATGCAAAACACACGGTTGCATTTCCTTTTACAAAAAGTTTTTTTAGTTCCAAAAACATCGCTGCTATTTTTCAGCTTAGGAATTTTCTTAAAAGAGAGCGCTTCGATAAAATCAGCACGCATACCGCCCTTGCCAGCACTATAATACGTTGCGCCACTTTGCTGTTACCGAAGAAGTACAGGCCAAGCATATATTATATTGCACACGGTTTTCTTTTTTGCGAAAAGGATCGTCTTAAAAAATGGATTTACTTGTTACCGGAAAAAATATGCGCTCCTGTTACCGATGTTCTGATGGTTATGAATCAAGAGGATTTAGAACTTGCGAAAAAGCATCGTCTTTATAAAGAGCAACTCCATTTCATACATGGAATTGGATTCGATCCCTCTCGGTTTAAGCCCTTTTCTCCCGAAGAACGAACCAAAGGACGCCAATCGATGGGATTTTCCCAATCTGAGTTTTTGTTTATTTACGCTGCAGAATTTTCCAAGCGAAAAAATCAGCAATTTTTGATTCGTGCCTTTGCTAAGGTCGCCGACCAAATTCCACAGGCTCATTTGCTGCTAGCCGGTAGTGGTGCTTTGTTGGAGCCGTGCAAAAAGCTTGTGAAGAAATTACATATGCAAAACCGTATCCACTTTTTAGGTTATGTGCAGCAAATGCAGGAGCTTTATCCACTTTGTGACGCTGCTGTTTCTACCAGTAAGATTGAAGGGTTGCCCTTTAATCTTTTAGAAGCAATGGCATGTGGACTACCTATACTGGCAAGTAACATAAAAGGCCATCGTGATTTGGTGGAAAATAAAAGAGAGTTCCTGTTCTGTACAGAACAGGAACTCTGCGAAAAACTCGTTAAATATTTTATTAAGCCTTACGATAATATTAATTGGGTACAGATACTGAAAAGGTGTTCATCGCATAAGGTTATGCCTCCAATTGTAAAATTATATCTACAATGAACGAGCTACCTCCAGTGCCCTCTTTAATGCCTGATCCATATTATAGTACTTAAAATCTGCTAGCCTACCACAGGGAATGAGATTAGGGATACGTTTGGCCATTTGCCTATAGGTTTCGTATTGCCGCTTGCTGTCTTCTGTCAGCACAGGATAATATGGTTCTGTTCCTTGTTCGGGTAGGTAAGGCAATGGATACTCTACTGCGTACGATGTTCCTCGAACATCCTGATGCGGTAGCTTTTTATATTCCGTAATTCTGGTATAACCGGGCGCCTGAGGATAGGCAACAACAGGCGCTTCCTGTATGCTTTCCTTTTCTTCGTATTTCCAATCAAAACGCAAGGAACGGTAAGGGAGCCGACCTGCGCAGCAAGCAAACAACTCATCCAGTGCTCCTGTATAAACTATAGGTATTGAAATTGGTTTTCCCTCCAACAACAGTTCTGTTCCCGAAGAAGAAACCGTCAATAATTCAAGCGCATCCTTCTCGAGCTGAATGGAAATATTCGGATGATTCAGTAGCTTTTCAAAGAAATTTGCGAAACTCTGTGCCGGCATCACTTGGTACAAATCATCAAAATATCCCTCGTCATAAGAAAAACGTAACGGAACCCGTTTCAACACACTGGGATCAATTTCAGACGGAGAAACTCCCCATTGCTTCGCGGTATAAGGAGCATAATCCTTTTGAAAGAGAAATTCTGCATAACCGCGTATATCCGGGTCGGGATGTTGCAAAACTTCTACAACCGTAGCGGTCGATTTTCCTTCAAAAGCATGGAGTAGCTTTCCTTTTAATTTGTTTGCAGCTTCCTTTGGATAAAAAGTATCAATGGTCGTAAAGTTAAAAGGAGTAGGTGTATATTGACTATCCCACACCGCGCCACAAGTTAATTTGTACGACTGCCATTCACCATAGCGACATATATACTCGTAGAGATGTTGCTCTTTGGTGTGGAAGGTATGAGGGCCATACTTCTGCACCAAAATACCATGGGGATCTCGGTAGTCATACATATTTCCGCCAATATGATTACGGCGCTCCCAAATTTGAATCTGCAAGCCTTTTTCGGCTAATTCCCGTGCGATAACGGAACCGCATAAACCACAGCCCACGATTAATACTTTTGCCTGCATTTTAAAAACCACCATACACGTCCATAAACGTTTTAAAGGACTGCAAATTTTTATCCTTATCCGCTAATATTACATGCTCCAAGCCGCCAACTTGCTCCAAAGGCCATTCAATCCCAATATCCGGATCATCCCATAAAATCCCGTCATCGTATTCTCCATAAAATTTTTCGGCACATTTATAGGAAACGATGGATTGCTCCAAGACCAAATAGCCATGAGCGCAACCAGCTGGAATCAAAAGCTCATTGTATTTTTCCCCAATCAAGTCAAAGGCCAACCATTTTTGAAAGGTCGGGCTATCCTTGCGCAAATCAACAACAACGTCCCACACATGCCCCCAAATACACCGTACCAACTTTGGCTGTTGTTTTACACGCTGAAAATGCAACGCCCGTATTACCCCTTTATGGGATGTCGTATAAAAGACTTCTTGAATGTCATGCTGGATTCCGTTCGCTTCAAAAACCTCTTTTGAGTAGTCCTTGGTAAAGCAGCCCCGTATATCGTCCGCATTGAACGAATTAATCTGTATTAATCCTGAAATTTGTGTTCCATGAAATTCAAATTTCTGAATCATTTGCTGATATCCTCCTGTGTTTTCCACCACTCCATTGTTCTCCGACAGCCTTCTGCAAAACTGATTTCAGCTTTAAAACCGGTATCTCTCTCCGTTGCAGAACAATCAAAACGAGACAACGGCAAATTTGTACCAGTAAAAGGAATATCTCCAAAATGGAATGGCAAATCTGGTGCAATAGCGGATTGCATTTCCAGTAAAAACTCTTTAAGAGGACGCGCTCTAGAACTGCCAATCAGGTACTCATGAAACGGTTTTCCATATTCTCCAATCAAGCGAAACGCTCTGGCAACGTCGTCTATATATACAAAATCGTAGTTTTGCGTACCTGCCGTAAATTGAGGAGCCTCTCCGCGCAGGCACTTTTGAATGGTCGTATTTACCATGCGAGGACTGCGCTCTCCAACACCATAAGCATTGGTTATTTCCGGCCAGACAAGTTCAATCCCGATGTCGGCGGCCACAGACATGCACATCACATGCGCTATAAGCTTGCCACCGCCATATATATAACCTAAACCCGGACGATTCCCTTGTGTGTATGCAGCCGCCATCGTTTCGTGTTCCATAATACTTCCCGCACATAAAAAACGCTTACACCCGATCTGCTTTGCAATCCGCAACGCATCCACTGTCCACTGTGCATTTTGTAGCTGTAAGGCGGTATCTGCACGAGCAGGCCCCGCGCTCCCCGCCCATGCAAAGTGAAAAAATAAAGCTTCCTCCAGTGGGGGAATCACCTCTGTCAGAGTCGATAAATTGGATAGATCGCACGCAATAAATTGAACCCGCGAATCAGCGGGGATATTAGAGCTACATTCCTGCATATCTAAAGCGTAAATTTGATAATCATACCGAAGAAGTTCTTTGACAACAGCGCTGCCTACAAAACCGTTAGCTCCCGTGATAACCGCTGTTTTCATTTTCAGTTCCTCTCATATTCTTCAATTTGCCGATCCATAATCTTAGTTATATCCCCGTTTGTCAGCCACACTCTTGTCCATTCGCAAGTCTTCTCAAGGGCATCTACAATATGCCAACGCGGCTTCCAGCCGAAAACCGATTTAATTTTTGAACAATCCAGCTTTAGGAAAGTAGCCTCATGAGGTCCCCCCACCCACTGGTTTTCCCAACTAGCATTTTCTCCCCAAGTCTTGCAGAAAATATCAACCAACTCACCGGTAGTAACACAATCACAATCATCCGGCCCTACATTATACCAACCGGCATATTTCTTGTCTTCATATTGCTTTTGCGCAATCATAAGATAAGCAAATATTGGTTCAAGCACATGCTGATAAGGGCGGGTAGAATGTGGGTTGCGCACAATGATAACCTCTTGATTCTGAACCGCCCTTACGCAATCTGGAATAATTCGATCATTGGCAAAATCACCGCCACCAATGACATTTCCTGCTCGAGCCGTACTAACAGCCACTCCACTCTCGGAAAAAAAGCTGTTTACATAACTGTGCGTTACAAGCTCTGAGCAGGATTTGGAATTGGAATATGGGTCGAACCCATCCAAAGGCTCGTTTTCACGATAGCCCCATTCCCATTCATTATTTTGGTACACCTTATCGGTGGTAACATTCAAGACACTTTTTACCCCCTGGATTTGCCTAACACATTCCAGAAGATTCACCGTTCCCATCACATTGGTTTCGTAGGTATAAACGGGGTCTTTATAACTATCCCGCACAATGGGCTGTGCTGCCAAATGCAAAACAATTTCTGGTGCAGACTGCTCAAAAACTTTTTTCAGTGCAGAAAAGTCCCGAATATCACCAATAACCGAATTCATGTGCCCCTCGATGTCGGCTAACGAGAAAAGGTTCGGTTCCGTGGGGGGCTGCAAAGAATATCCTGTAACAATCGCACCTGCTCCGACTAATATTCGAGAAAGCCATGCCCCTTTAAAGCCAGTATGGCCTGTAATAAAAACACGCTTGTTTTTGTAAAAAGAGAGCTCTGTCATTATTGCCACACCTTCCAAGGAGCTTGTCCTTTCTCCAGCAATTCTTCTAAATGCTGCTTATCGCGTAACGTGTCCATACACTGCCAGAAACCGTCATATTGATAGGCAACCAACTGCCCCTCTATCGACAATTGCTCTAAAGGCTCTCGCTCAAATATAGTGGAATCCCCTGCAATGTAATCTAACACTTTTGGTTCTAACACCATAAATCCGCCGTTAATCCAGCCACCGTCTTCCTTGCGTTTTTCAGCAAAGCGACTGATAGTATTATCCTCTTCGATTTCTAGCGTACCAAAACGCCCGCCAGGCTGGACAGCAGTCATAGTTGCTAGTTTCCCATGAGCCTTATGAAAATCCAACAACTCTTTCAAATTAATATCACAAACACCATCGCCATATGTCATCATAAACGGCTCGCTACCTATGTAGTCTTTTATACGCCTGATGCGGCCACCCGTCATTGTATTCAAACCTGTGTCAACGACTGTAACTTTCCATGGCTCCGCTACATTATTATGAATGGTTATTCCATTGCTGTTACAAAAGTCGAAGGTTATGTCCGAACGATGCAAATAATAATCTGCAAAGTATTCTTTAATAACATGCTGCTTGTATCCAGCACAAATGATGAATTCATTCATCCCATAATGGGAATATGATTTCATAATGTGCCAGAGAATGGGCTGACCGCCGATTTCAATCATGGGCTTAGGTTTGAGGTGGCTTTCCTCAGAGATACGGGTACCAAAACCGCCAGCTAAGAGTACGACTTTCATTCGTTACACAACCTTTCAATGATTTCTGCATTTTTATCTAGTGCTTTAGTAGAATACCCTTTTTCTAGTTGTACTATGGGTTTGTTTAATACAGATAGATCCACATCATCTTGTGTTAAAATGATATCATAGGCATATATGGTATCTAACATAGGATCTAATTTGTTAGAAAAGAGTTTAATTTTTTTACACAAGAAATATTTTGCAATTTCGCTTACAATGGGATTTTCTCCAAAATCAATATAAACATCA
>OBWS01001009.1_pt1 | contig 13984 bp, 9 predicted proteins | sample 1495291 | NCBI WGS metagenome assembly OBWS01 (sample SAMEA2580090, study PRJEB22360) | human gut metagenome | biome: human gut; feature: human-associated habitat; material: faeces | place: Denmark | collected 2008/2010 | reverse complement strand
AGCGCATGTCAAACACGCTCTCGGGCAGCCTAGGGCTCGAAGTGAGCGGTCAGTCCGCCAAGAATTACATTGATGCCGAGGATGTCACAAGGGAATCAACGCCCTGGGATCGTCTTGGCTATGACCAAACGGCATTCAAGCTCAACTTGACTTCGTCGCTCATAGACTCGGTCACGGTCAGTCTGCTCGGTTCATGGTATCTGAAGAGTTTCGATGCGCCGGAAAATCCGACGGTGACATACGCCATGACAAGTGCGCACGGCACTACCGCCGGAGTGGATGTGGATTGGGCACCGTCACGTGACTGGAATCTCTTTGGCTTTTATGCATTTGATCGTATGAAAGCAGAGATTGATGCCAACGGAGGCGATCTCAACGATACGATGACCTCTCATACGGTAGGCGCTGGTTTCGGGCTCCATCCAGTCAATGCTCCCTGGACATTTGCGATGCGTTACGTCTATGGCTTTGACAAGGACAAAAACGCCGCAAAAGGGTTAATGGACTGGAAAAACCAGTACAAGTCACACTACGCTCAGGCGGACTTCGGCTGGAAACTCACGCAGCAGTGGAAACTTGAAGGCGCGGCGCTTTTTGGGAAGGTTGACTCGAACGATATTCGGCACCTCGGCAGCGATGCCCCGAGCGGATCAGAGCTGACTTCCGGCTTATATGCCAGTCCAAACTATACGGCTTGTGCTTTTTACGTTGGAGCAACTTACTATCTGCCGTAATGCTATAGCCTAACGCATTGAAAACTCCCGAAAGACCCGATCCGACCTAAGCCGAAAAGCGGCCTTCGGGAGTTTTCTTTTATGCGTAATAGCGCCGGATGCTTGGGCTATGGCTTAGTTGATTGACTGCATCCATTTTTCTGGTTTTGCCGGGCATCCTCCTGCAGCAGTCTTGAGTGCACTGATAAACGATGCCGGTGCGCTGATCTGCGCCTCACCCACTTTATTGGTGATGGCGGCAGCTCGACACAAGGATTGGCCGGCTATGGATGGCATTTTTCCAGCACTGCATCCCCTCTTCTCAAAGTACCCTTAGGGTTCAGAACGTGCGGTCAATCCATCTTCCTTCAGACAAAAACGGTGCAGTACCGGGTGGATTTTGAGGATGCGGCGTGCCGTAATCCGACATACCGCTTAGGACATTCGACGGTATCTCTTTGGCGGCTGTCATCAATCGGCAGGATTCCTGCGGCGAAAAGCTTACGCGGCCGTTAAGACGAAATCAGCGCTGTAGAGTGAAACCGAGGCCGCGATATAGACGGTCAACAAATGGGAAGAAGAAATTCTGGGTCCGCCTCGGAAACGGATCGCAGCAGTCTTCTCGGATGGAAGCATCCGGCAGAAACACATCCACTCGCACGCCGCACGGACGAATGACTCGGTGCGCTCAAATCTTCGCGGCATACCGCATTGAGCGCGCGCGAGCAGTCATTCGAACCGTTCGATTTCTGAAGGAAGAAAAAAATGGCGCTTTGCTGTAAGAAAACGCTCGCGGCTCTCACTGCCGCGCTGATGCTCGCTGCCCCGGCCTGGGCAGAAACGGTTTTGAAGGTTGTGCCGCACGCCGACCTGAAGGTACTCGATCCGGTGTGGACGACCGCGTTCGTGACGCGTCACCACGGCTACATGATCTACGACACGCTCTTTGGCCTCACGCAAAAGGGCGAAATCAAACCGCAGCTCGTTGATACCTACACGGCGTCGCCCGACAATCTGCATTACAGCTTCACGCTGCGTGAAGGGCTGAAATTCTCTGACGGCACGCCGCTCACGACCAAAGACGTCATTGCATCCATTAAGCGCTGGGGTGCGCGTGACAATCTCGGAGCGAAGCTGCTTGCAGCTGCCGAGAAGCTCGAAGCCAAGGACGACCGCACCTTTACGCTCGACTTTAAAAAGCCCTTCGGCATGGTGCTCGATGCCTTCTCCAAACCGTCGTCCATTCCGCTTTTTGTGATGCCCGAGAAGGTCGCTCAGACCGACCCCTTCAAGCAGATTACCGATATGACGGGCTCAGGTCCCTACATGTTTGCGGCAGACCGCTATCGTCCGGGCGAAAAGGTGGTCTACCTTAAGAACCCGTACTATGTGCCGCGCAACGAGCCCGCTGACGGCACGGCCGGCGGCAAGCACGTCTACGTCGATGAGCTCGACTGGGTGATCCTGCGCGATGCGCAGACGGTCGCCAATGCCATTGAAAAAGGCGAAGTCGACGTGGTTGAAATGGTGCCCAATGAACAGTATTCGGTGCTCAAAAAGAACCCCGATATTCAGCTCCTTAACCAGACGGGCAAACAGTCGGCGATGCTGCATCTGAACCATGCCATTCCGCCCTTTAACAATCCGAAGATTGCGCAGGCCGCGCTCATGGCGATCAATCAGGCGGCGCTGCAGCGCGCACAGATCGTGCATAAGGAGCTCTGGAACACCTGCACGTCGATTTACCCGTGCGGCTCGCTTTATGCGTCCGACAAGACCGACTATTTCACCGGCAAGCCTCAGTTCAAGCGTGCTCAGGAGCTTTTGAAGGAAGCCGGCTATGACGGCACGCCCGTTGTCCTGATGCTGCCGGCCGATATGCCGAGCCTGAATAAATATCCGCCGGTGATGGCTGAACTGCTGCGCCGCGCAGGCTTCAAGGTCGATCTTCAGTCGATGGACTGGGCCACTTTGGTCACGCGCCGTACGAAGAGCTCCCCCGTATCTGAGGGCGGCTGGAACGGCTTCATCACCTTCTGGAATCAGGCCGATACGTTCAACCCGCTCTTCTTTGCGCCGCTCACCGGCAGCGGTCTGAAGGGGTGGTTCGGCTGGACGGACGATCCGAAGCTTGAAGCGCTAAAGGATGAGTTTGTGGGAACTTCGGACCTGGCCAAACGCAAAGAGCTTGCCGAAGGCATTCAGCTGCGCGTCATGGATTCTGGCGTCTACGGCATGCTCGGTGAAGCCAAGCCCATCATTGCGCTCAGAAAGAATATTTCCGGGCTGGTTGAGGCTCCGATCAGCGTCTTCTGGGGTCTGAAGAAGGACTAAGCGCCTCAAACGCACACACGGCTTTTCGGTCGGAGACATTCTGCGCCTCCGGCCGAAACGCTTTGTGTTCGATTCTGCCTTTATCGAAAAAGAGACCCCTCGTTTTCTGCAGACTCCCGCTCTAAAAGAGAATAGGAGACCAGACATGTTCATTCTTCGAAGGTTCCTGGCCTTCATTCCAGTCGCACTGATCGTCGCGCTGATTGTTTTCCTGATGCTCCATTTGTCGCCGGGCGACCCGGTAGCGGCTATCGCGGGCGATTCCGCCACGGCTGCCGACATTGCCCGCATCCGCGCCGAGCTGGGACTGGACGATCCGCTGCCCGAACAGTTTGTACGCTGGTGCATGGAACTCATTCAGGGCGACCTCGGCCGCTCCTACTTTCTCAACCGGCCGGTGGCGGATCTGATCGCCGACCGCGTTGGTCCGACATTGTCACTGGCGGGCTTCACGATCGTTCTCACCGTTCTCATTGCCGTTCCGCTCGGCGCTTGGGCGGCTTACCGCCAAGGCGGCTGGGTTGACCGTGCCTTGATGGGTTTTTCTGTCCTGGGTTTTTCCATTCCGTCCTTCGTGCTGGGCTACTGTTTCGTATGGCTTTTTGGGTTAAAGCTCAATTTGCTGCCGTCGCAGGGCTACGTCCGCTATGACGAAAGCATTGAGGGGTGGATCTCGCACCTGATTCTGCCGTCTCTCACGCTCTGCTGCATCTATGTGGCGCTCATCGCGCGCGTTACGCGTGCATCGGTGGCGGAGATGCTTACGGAAGACTTTATTCGTACGGCCCGCGCCAAGGGCATCACTGAAATGCAGGTGCTGCTCGGCCATGCGCTTCGCAATGCTGCTGTTCCCATTGTCACGGTCGTAGGCGTCGGCATCGCGATTCTGATCGGCGGCGTTGTAGTGACGGAGATTGTCTTCGCCATTCCCGGGCTCGGCAGTCTCACGATCGATGCGGTGATGTCGCGCGACTATCCGCTCATTCAGGGCGTCACGCTCTTTTTCTCGATGCTCTACATGTTCATCAACCTGCTGATCGATTTGAGCTACACGCTTTTTGATCCGCGGATCCGCGAGTGAGGAGACTGGGAATGTTTAAGAACGCTCTGCGCAAAGTCTTCGCCAACGGTTCCGTCCGTCTCGGCGGCGGCGTGCTGCTCCTTTTGATTTTGATGTCGATTTTTGCGCCTTGGCTCGGAACAATCGATCCGACGATGCTCGATCCGGGCAGTCAGAACCTGCTGCCCGGCACAACGAATGTCTTTATGACGCTCGACGGCGACGAGTTCGAGCACTTCTTCCTGATGGGATCAGACTCGCTTGGCCGAGATATCTGGAGCCGCACGCTCTACGGCGGCCGCGTTTCCATCACGCTCGGCATTTCAGTGGCGCTCCTCGCTGTTTTCTTCGGTACGGTTGCCGGGTTGCTTTCGGGCTATTTCCGCTGGGTGGATGCCGTGATGATGCGCGTGATGGATGGCTTTATGTCTATCCCGGCCATCCTTTTCGCAATCAGTTTGATTGCTATGTTCGGCAACGCTTTGGTCATCGTGGTGACCGCCATCGCTATTCCGAGTATTCCGCGCATTGCCCGACTGGTGCGCTCCGTTGTGCTGTCGGTGCGAGAGGAACCCTACGTTGAAGCGGCCATTGCCTTGGATACGCCGGTGTGGAAGATTCTCCTGCGTCACATCCTCCCCAACGCCACTGCGCCGCTCATCGTGCAGGGCACCTATGTTTGTGCCGAAGCCATTCTGGTCGAAGCCATTCTGTCCTTCCTGGGGGTCGGCATGCCGGTTGAGGCAGCGACTTGGGGGAACATCATGGCCGAAGGGCGCAGCCAGTTCAATGCGTATCCGCACATGGTGCTGCTGCCCGGCATATTCCTCGTTCTCACGATCCTTTCAGTCAATATTCTCGGTGACGGTCTGCGCGATTCACTGGACCCGAAGTTCTCGAAGCGGAGCGACAAATGACGGAATCTTCTCTCAGGGCTCAAAAGCTCCCAGTGCTTGAGGTCGAAAACCTTGCCGTAAGTCTGCCGCCGGGCGGCGATCGTCCGAATGCCGTTGAGCACGTCTCCTTCACGGTCAATGAGGGTGAGGTGACGTGTCTGATCGGCGAGTCGGGGTCTGGAAAATCTGTTATCGCTTCAACGGTTATGGGACTGTTGCCGAAGGGACTCGCACCGGCCGAGGGTTCGGTGAAGCTCCTCGGGATGGATCTCTTTCGCCGAACACCGGACGAAATACGCCGGCTGCGGGGCGCCAAGATGGCGATGGTTTTTCAGGAACCGATGACCGCTCTGAATCCGGTGATGACCTGCGGCGATCAAATGGATGAACTCCTCAGAGCACACGTCCCGATGGGACCATATGAACGCCGCATCCGTATTCTTGACCTCTTCGAGGAGGTGCGGCTTCCGGATCCGCCGAGAATTTTCCGCTCATATCCGCATCAGCTTTCGGGCGGACAGCGTCAGCGCATTGTGATTGCAATGGCCCTCTTGCTTAAGCCCGATCTGCTGATCTGCGACGAACCCACCACCGCGCTCGATGTGACGACGCAGGCGAGCATTTTGAAGCTCATTCTGGAACTTCAAAAGAAGAACGGCACGGCGGTCCTTTTCATTACGCACGACTTTGGCGTAGTGAGTGAAATTGCTGATCAGGTTGTGGTGCTCGAACTCGGCAAACAGATCGAAACGGGACCTGCCAAATCGGTTCTGCAGCATCCGAAAGAGCCGTATACCCATAAGCTTATCAATGCGGTGCCGGAATTAAAACCCCGCCGCCGCCCGCCGGTTGACGGCAATCCGACCCTTCTGGAAGCGAAGAATGTGGTGAAGACCTATACGCTCGGAGGCTTTTTTACCGGGCGGGTCAAGGTGCGCGCACTAAAGGGCGTCTCGGCCCGTCTTCGCCGGGGTGAAACCATCGGCATTGTCGGCGAGTCGGGCTCGGGCAAATCGACTTTTGCCCGTTCAATTGCTCGTTTGATTGATCCGACTTCGGGTGAAGTGTGGGTGAACGGGGAGAATGTGGCCGCGGCTCCCAAGCGCAAGCTCCACGGGCTTCGCCGTCGGCTGCAGATGGTCTTTCAGGATCCGTACCGTTCGCTCGATCCCCGTATGACGGTGGGTGAATCCATTGTGGAAGGTCCCGTCAACTTTGGGGTTCCCAAGGAAGAAGCTTGGAAGCGCGCGCAGGAATTTATGAAGATTGTTCGCCTGTCGCCCGACGCACTCAATCGTTATCCGAATCAATTCTCCGGCGGTCAGCGTCAGCGCATTTCGATCGCCCGCGCACTCGCCTGTGAGCCTGAAATTCTGATTTGCGACGAAGCCGTTTCCGCGCTGGACGTTTCTGTGCAGGCCGACATCCTGAAGCTCTTGGAAGAAATTCAGGTGAAGCTTGGCATCGGCATCCTCTTCGTCACACACGATCTGCGTGTAGCGAGTCAGATTTGTGACGATGTGATTGTCATTCGCCGCGGCGAATGCGTGGAATCGGGTCATGTGCAGGATGTCTTTTTCCACCCGCAGCACGAATACACCAAGTCTCTTATCGCTGCAGCGCCGGGCACGAACTACCCGTTCGGCCGTACTGCGCATCTTTTCTGATTTTTCTTTTTTTCTGAGGCGTTTGGCCATGAATAAGATTTTGGAGACGCTCGAAGCTGAGCGTGAAGAGCTGGCCGATTGGCGGCATGATTTCCATATGCATCCCGAGCTCGGTCTTGAAGAAACGCGAACGGCCGGGATCGTGGCGCAAAAGCTTCGCTCCTGGGGTATTGAAGTGACTGAACACGTCGGCGTAACGGGGGTCGTCGGCGTGATTAACGGCGATCTGGGGCCGGGACGTTCGATCGGTCTGCGCTGCGATATGGATGCGCTTCCCATTACGGAGTGTTCGTCGCAGTCTTGGAAGTCGACCGTCAAGGGCAAAATGCATGCCTGCGGTCATGACGGCCACACGACGATGCTTTTGGCTGCCGCGCGTTACCTTTCGCAGCATCGGAACTTTCGCGGCCGCGTCGTACTGGTGTTCCAGCCGGCCGAAGAAGGCACGGGCGGCGCCTTGGCCATGATTAAAGACGGTCTTTTTGAACGCTTCCCCATGGATGAGATCTATGGGATGCACAACTGGACGGATGTTGAGCCCGGTACTTTCTCCGTGAAGAGCGGCGTTGCTATGGCAGGGTCGGACTTTTTCACGATCAAGCTTCACGGCAAAGGGGCGCATGGTTCCGCTCCGCAGCTTTCGGCAGATGCGGCTTTGGCGGCATCTCTCGTCACTGTGGCCTTGCAGCAGATCGTTGCGCGTAATGTTGCGCCGCTTGACTCGGCGGTGGTGTCGGTCACCAAGATCCATACGGGATCAGCCTTCAACATCATTCCGCAGGAAGCTGAACTCGGCGGCTGCACTCGGTTCTTTTCGAGCAAAACCGGCGCAATGCTTCGCCGCCGGATTGAAGAAGTGGCTGTATCGACCGCTGCCGCCTGCGGCGTTAAGGCGGAGGTGGAGTTTGAGTCCATCTATGCGGTTTTGGATAATGTCCCTCAGTTGGCCGAAGCCATGAAGAAGGCTGCTGCTGCAGTTGTTGGTGAAGCCAAGACTCAGTGGGCCGCGAATCCGCAGATGGGAAGTGAGGATTTCTCCTTTATGCTCGAAAAGGTGCCGGGCGCCTACTGCTTCTTGGGCGGTCAGGCTCCGCACGGCGCGACCAATCTGCATAATCCGTCCTTTGACTTCGACGACCGTGTTCTGCCGACCGGCGCAGCCATTTGGGTGGAACTCGCAATGGAGCGTCTGGCTGTCTGAAGGGCTTTTAGCAATACCAAACCGAGCGGCGGCGGTATTCAGGCAGACGCCGCCGAGAGGTCCTCACGGCATGTTGGATGTAATAAATCGACGTGCCGTTTTCTCTTATGGGGTCTATCGATCCATAAGCTTATCTGCATCAGTTGTTTATGGGCATGGTGATGCGGAGGGCAGCTGATATCGACAATTCATCTAGGGAAACTACGGGCACTGCAAGTCACTCAAGATACATCGAAAACCGCGATTGCATTATTTCCCTGACTATGCCGGGCGAAAGAGCTGAGATAGAATGAGACCATTATGTATAACAGCTTGTTTTTGAATCAATAAAGAGAGACAGGCATCTGCAAATACAGGGTTTTTCAGCTGGGAAACGGCGCCGATATACGTCGGTGATTATGAGTAAACTAGATAGTTTCACTTAGCTGATAAGACCTGCAGAGGGAGCAGCTATGTTGGGCGAAATTTGGAAAATTGGAGATTGGTCGGTATTTCCGGCCGAGAATACCCTTCGTCGCGACGGGTCGGAGGTGAAAGTCCCGCCGCGTCTGATGGACGCTTTAATTTTCTTTGCTCGGCATCCCGATCATGTGATTTCGCGAACGGAATTGGTTGCGCATCTCTGGAACCGTTCTGTAGTAACGGATCAAACCGTCACGCAGAACATTTTTGAACTGCGCAAAGCGCTGCGCGATGGACGCGGCCGTCAAGAGGCGCCGGAATATATCGCGACAGTGCCTAAACGCGGTTATCAGCTTGTAGCTGGAGCTGAGCTTCTCCGCTGTGCACAGGAAGAGGAGTTGGCGCAGGATTCGGATATTTCGGCAGATACCTCTGATATTGCGGCTGAAGCATCTGAAGCAGCAGTAGCAGGGCAGCGTAAGTCAGGAAAGAAGCGTTCAAAATTCATAGATTTTGCGAGCTCTTTCCTTTTGGATGAAGTTGAACTAGGCTTCAAAAAATACCCTTATTGATTGGAAAGCGGTAGACCTTTGAGCATGCCGTAATAGACTCCGCCTAAGCACAGCAGTACGGTGCCAATTTTCATGGTGCCAAAGTTCAGGCAATAGAGCGAACCAAGCAGCATCGCTATCGCCACGATAGCAACACTATTGATGGTTTCTCGCCGTTCGAGCGATGTGCATTCGGCTTTAGCAAGCGCGAAGCTCCCGCTCATGCAGAGTACGAAGGCAAAAAGGGTGATGAAGACGGCAAGATCGGTAAATTGTTCATAGATCGTAAAGGTCGATGGGCTCAAAATCGGCAGACAGAGAAGACTCTGCACGCCAGTGCAGGTGACTAGTCCTTTCACGGCAGCGTCATGCTTGTTCATTTGGCCAAAGATTGGAGGAAAGAACCCGGCATGTGCGGATGACGCGAAAACGCGAGCCATAGTGAACTGCCAGGAAACAAGGGAGCCGGCACATCCTAGCCACAGCAGAAATGAGACGACTGCACCTGATGTTCCGCCGAAAAGCGAGGCGTAAACCACAGCAAATGGCGCATCGGACTGAAGGAGGGCTACGTTGGGAACTAACCCTGCGGTTAGCCCAGACGAAGATACCGGTAATGCGGCCCGTGATGTAAGGCGAGCGGAAAGTGAGAAGCGATGCGATCCATAAAAGGAGTACGCAGCCGATACAGGCAAATACTGAAGAAAATGGCAGATGGAACCAACTCAGACCGTAGCTCACTGCAGCCAGAGAGATGGCAATGTTGCCGAAGACGAGCGAGATTGCATAAGAATAGTTGACGAGAAAAGCGCCGGGTTCGCCAAACGCATACTTTGCAAAGCCGCCCAATCCTCCCATTCTTTTTGACAGCATGCCGCATTGAGCGAAAACGTACGCCACTGCTCCCGAGGCGAGGGCAGTGACAATCCATGAAAGCATTGAAATGGCGCCGATCTCGGCAAATTTTGCCGGGAGCATGATGATGCCTGCCCCCATCATGCTTAGGGAAGTTAGAAGCGTGAGCTGTGTCACGCTCATTTTTCTTCTTGGCATATACGCCTCTTAATGTCTAGAAATCGGCAGTACTTAAAACATGCCGAAGCCATCATCCGTAAAACCATATCAAAGATGGGCGCTTCTATCTGTATATATTGTTAACGCATAATAAATATAAGATTATGTTTATTGAATAAACGGGATTGGCGCGCCCCTGGCAGGCGAATGAAAATCATTGGGGGGCAGTTAATTGGAGACTGCCACCCACGAAATATCGGGGGCGGCAGCCTATGCGAGAGAAGCATTGAATTCAGATGCTTCGGCTGAGGTTTAGGAGTTAATCGTCACCGGTGACGCCCAGAGCGACATTCGACTGAGGATTACGCTTGAAGAGCTTTTCGGCAGCCAGGCCATAGAAGAACCAGCCGGCAAAGGTTGCGAGTGCACCGTACATCATGGCTTCGTAGCCGGCAGCATAGAGTGCATAGAGGCTGTACACCGTGCCGATGAAGGCCATGAGCTTGACCACTTTCGCCTGATGGCCACTGACGCCTTCGGCTTTGAGCATCACGAACACGGCAGCCATCGAGAGGAGATACGGCATAACGTTAGTGACCACAGCAAGGTCAACGAGCGTATTGAACTGACGATAGAGAGACGGGCTGATCGTCATGAAGGACATGAGTGTCTGGATCGAGACGATGATCGTCATGCCCAGAACCGGAGCATCATCCTTCGTGACCTTGGAGAACCACTTCGGGAAGTAGCCTTCGTCGGCCGAGGACTTGAAGACGCGGGCGATCGTAAACTGCCAGGACAGGAGCGAGCCGGAGCAGGACATGATCATCAGACCCATAACGATCTGGCCAACGGTGCCGTTGAACATGGTCGCGAAAACAAGGCCGAAGGGAGCGGTCGACTTCACAAGTTCAGCGTTGTCAACGATGCCGGCAGCGACATTGGTCGAAAGGATGTAGATCACGGCGACACCGATCGTGGCGCCAAGCACAGCCTTCGGAACATTCTTTTCAGGATTGTCGACGGATTCGGAGTTTGCGCAAGCAGATTCCAGACCGAGGAAGGACCACAAAGTCATTGAAATGGAGGCGCTGATAGCGTCAAAGGTCGGCAGATCGTGGGGATTCCAAGCGGAAATATACGTTTCAGGATTAAACCAGAACCAGCCAATTACAGAAATACCGGCGACAGGGATGATGACGCCCCAAGCCGTGAAATTGGAGATGAGACCAGTGATCTTGGCGCCCTTGAAGTTGAGGACCGTGCAGATCCAAAGAACGAGGATCGTCAGCAAGCAGGTTTCAAACGGAGTCGTTTTGAGACCGAAGAGTGCAACGGCATAACCGACCGCCGAAATAGCAATAGCGATGTTCGCAATCAGGAGTGATACGCAATAGGCGTAGTTGGCAAGGAATGATCCCGATTTGCCAAAAGCATATTCAGCATATCCGCCCATGCCGCCGCGATTACGCGAAAGCATGCCGCATTTTGCAAAAGCGTAGGCCAGAGCAGTGGAACCGCCGGCCGTGACCAACCAGGAAACAATTGAGAAAGTACCGACTTCAGCAAGTTTAGTCGGGAGCATGATGATGCCGGAGCCCATCATGTTGAGGGCAGTTAGGAGCGTAAGCTGCGTTACGCTCATTTTGCTCGAGGAACCGGACATAAGTTGTCACCTCTGTATTTGTTGGGATCAGCTTCGGGCAGCCATTACGACGACTGCCCGAAGGTGGATGGGTTAGTGATTAGCCTTTAATGCCGAGTTCAGCAGTACGTTCCTTGGTCAGCACGTAGCCGTAGGCGCGCTTGCGGCCGTCAGCATCCTTTTGGATGTAGACACCCTGCAGTTCGGGTGCGAAGCCCGGGCAGCGGTTGATGCCTTCTTCAAGTGCAAGGAAGTACTTAAGGACGGAATCACCCCAGACTTCACCCGGCACGCAGCAAAGCACTCCCGGCGGGTAGGGCAGAGCACCTTCCACAGCGATGCGGCCAGCGGCCTTTTCGAGCGGAACGAGTTCGGCATTGCCGCGGATGAACTCGAAGTGAGCCTGCTGCGGATCGAGTGCACGATGCGGGAAGTGCGCGCGACGGAACATCTCTTTCTGCAGCTGTTTGACGTTGCGGGACTTGTAGAAGTCATGCATTTCCTGGCAGAGACGACGGATCGTGTAGCCCTTGTAGCGTTCTTCGTTGGCGTAGTAGATGGAAGGCAGTACGTCAGCGAGCGGAGCATCTGCATCAAGGAACTCTTCAAAACGCTTGATCTGCGTAATAAGGTGTTCCATCTTGGCCGTATCCTCTGCCGGCGTCATCAGGAAGAGGATCGAATTCAAGTCGCACTTTTCCGGAACGATGGCGTTTTCGCGCAGGAAGTTGGCGAGAATCGTGGCGGGTACGCCGAAGTCGGCATAGTTCCCCGTTTCGGCATCAATACCAGGCGTCGTGAGAAGGAACTTGCAGGGATCCACGAAATACTGATGTTCACCGTAGCCTTCGAAGTTGTGCCATTTCGCTGTAGGTTCGAATTCGAAGAAGCGCAGGTTTTGTGCAATTTCATCGGTGGGATAATCACCCCACGACTTGCCGTCAATCTGAGCCGGCACGAACGGTTTGATGTACTTGCAGGTTTTCATCAGCAGCTTGCGGGCTTCAATGCCCACACGGACGCAGTCCGCCCAAAGGCGCTGACCGCTCTGGCCTTCGTGCATCTTCGCGTTGACGTCAAGCGCCGCAAAGAGCGGGTAGAAGGGAGAGGTGGATGCGTGCATCATGAAAGCGTTGTTGAGGCGCTTATGCGGGCAGTAGCGGCTCTGTCCCTTGATGTGGCTGTCCTTCTTATGGATCTGCGAGGTCTGCGAGAAACCGGCCTGCTGCTTATGCACGGACTGCGTGACGAAGATGCCCGGATCTTCAGGTCCGAGATCGAGAAGCAGCGGCGAGCAGTCCTTCATCATCGGGATGAACTGTTCGTAGCCCACCCAGGCAGAGTCAAAGAGGATGTAGTCGCAGAGGTGACCAATGCGGTCCACGACCTGACGGGCGTTGTAGATTGTGCCGTCATAAGTGCCGAGCTGAATAATGGCCAGACGGAAGGGACGCTTTGCGTCAGCCTTTTCCGGACGAACTTCACGAATCATGTCGCGCAAGTAAGGTTCGTCAAAGCAGTGCTCATCAATGCCGCCGATGAAGCCGTATGCATTGCGGGCCGTTTCAAGATAAATGGGGGTGGCGCCGGCCTGCAGCAGGGCACCGTGGTGATTGGATTTGTGATTGTTGCGGTCGAAAAGAACCAGATCGCCCGGAGCGAGGAGTGCATTAAGGACAACCTTGTTGGAGGCTGACGTGCCGTTGAGCACAAAGTACGTTTTGTCCGCGTTGTAGATGCGGGCGGCTTCCTGTTGGGCAACGCACGGCGCACCTTCATGAATCAGCAGATCGCCCATCGAAACGTCGGCGTTGCACAAGTCTGAGCGGAAAATGTTTTCCCCAAAGAACTCTGCAAATTCGCGGCCGGCAGGATGACGGCGGAAGAAAGCACCGCCCTGATGACCCGGGCAGTCAAACTGGGCATAACCATTACCGACATACTCTTCGAGACTGCCGAAGAACGGCGGGAGGACCTTTTTCTCATACTTCAGCGCAAGCGTATCGATTTGACGACCGTAAAGCTTGGCGTCATCGGCTTTGCAGTCAATGATGCTGTCAGCACGACCGATGAGCGTCGGATCAACCTCACCGCATTCGTTCAGGATGACGATGGGAATGCCAAAGGCGGTCGACTCAACTCGCTCAAGCTTGCCGGCCTTCGCTTCTTCAGCTGTCATGACGGCGATGGAAACCTCAGTGAAGTTGGCATTGTCGAAACCAATGACTTCACGTTCACATTCAAAAGCTGAACGACAGGCTTCGGTTGCGGCAACGTAGAGTTTTCGCATGGAATGATCCTCTTTAATAAATGTTTTTCTAAAGGTTTTAGAAAAACTTGTTAAGCCTTTTAAGTATTTTTGCGGCTGGCAGCGTCAAGTGTTTGGAGAACGGGATTGAATGTGCCGCTTAGCCGCTTAATGCTTGAGGAGAATCCTATGCGTGGCTCAGGAAATAATCATTAGTGTAATTTCTGAGGAATTTCTTATTTACGAATTAATT
>OBWS01000995.1_pt1 | contig 14126 bp, 10 predicted proteins | sample 1495291 | NCBI WGS metagenome assembly OBWS01 (sample SAMEA2580090, study PRJEB22360) | human gut metagenome | biome: human gut; feature: human-associated habitat; material: faeces | place: Denmark | collected 2008/2010 | reverse complement strand
TACAGAAATATATGGTTCGACAGATCGTTTTCGCCGGGAATTTGCATAACAAGAAGATAAAACGTATCCTAAAAGACAAAAACAATTACGCTTTCTCATGCCGGATACGAATCATCTGCAATCATGACACAGGATATGTAATGATAATCATCCGCTCACCACTCTCTTCGAGTAACTGATAGCTACCTTGGAAAGTTTCTAAGTACAGCCGATTGATGGTATGCAAAACATCAAACTCCTTTTCACTTTCGGCAGTCATAAAAATGGGGCTGTTTACAACTTTAATTTGCAAATAATCCTCGCTTGGGCGGGACAAGATGAATTTCACCCTGAAAAGCCCCTCACTTTCTTCGGGATATTTTAGCACAGAAGCAAGCATTTTCATAAACCGGTTGGTATCCACATCGATCAGCAGCATATCCGGTTCCGTGTGGAAATCAACTTTCGTTCTATTTTCGGTTTGCATCTCCACCATCAGCCTGGCATCGGTACATAACTGAACCACATCATACTCCTCTACCACAAACTTCATCATTCCCGATTCTAATCGGGCAAGGTCCAGCACATTGAATATCAGGCCAATCAGTTTTGAAGCACACTTCTTGATTGTTGCAGAATACTCCTGCTGTTTTTCCTGTTTCAAATTCGTCTCCCGGCACAGGCGGTCAGACAATTCCACCACAGTATCCAGAGGAACCCGTATTTCATCTGTAATGTTCCGCAAAAAAACCTCTTTCATCTTATCGGTTGCTACGACCACGGCATACGATTCCGCCATTTCCTTCTGAGATTTCACCAACTCTCCCCGAATCCGGATCAAGCGTATCACTCCCCACACCAACAAAACAACAAACAGAGACAATCCTACTACCGCCACTTGCAAAAAGCGCTTCTCTCCCAATTCTTTGTCAAGCAAAGCTTTCCGGATACGATAGTTGGCCTCCACCGTCTCTTCATTCATCCGCAAAGTAGCTTTATTTACAGAATCGCACATCACAGCCGCTGTTTTATAAGTCCGGGCAGCCTCTTCATATCGGCCGGCATCCACATAGGCATCTCCCATTATTCTCCGAATCTCGATCTCATACATAGGCTGAGTACCCTTAAAAGCAGCCAATGTACGTTCAAATTCAGGGAAACATCGTTCCCAGTCCTGTCTTAAATAATATGGAGGCCAACAAGAAAAGTGATAATTGACTGCTGTAGCCGAAAAACAGTCATCATCATAAAATTTGGCAGCTTCATTGAGATGTATCCACAAAGGATCTGCGTCGACCATGCCCAGATAAATCTTGCAATACATCAACTCGATGGTCAACAGAGTAGATCTGTACACTCCAAGCATAGACGGCTTTTTCTTAATTACTCCGTCAATCAATTGCCGTTGTGCTTTCAATTCTCCAAGAGCCTCCTTATATTTATCTTTCAGGTAATAGGAACTCGCCAGATATCCATGTACCATGAGTTTGTCCCCGAAAGTCGTTCCTTCAATCTCAAGTGCCTTCAGATACTGTTCGATTGCTTTTTCCGTATTTCGCGCGAAAACATACGACTTTCCCTCCGTGATATATGACAAAAACACTCCACGGTCGACATGCAAACGCACAGCTTCTTCACGCATCTTTCTCGATTCAAGAATGGCATACTCCGTGTCCCCCTCCGATCCCTTCAACTGGAGCACATAATGCAAAGCCAGAAAATAGTTGTCATATTTCTTATAACGATAACACGCTTCCCTCAGGGTGGCACACGTCTTTTCCATATTCTCACCGTCCATCCTGAACGTATAGTAACGAAAAATCCCGTATTGGAGTTCCAACTCACCCTCCACATCTTTTATCTCCCGGGCAAACACCAATGCCGAATCCAGTAACTCCAACGCCCAGCTTTCTTTAACGTGTCCCATTGCAGCCTCTTTCGCAAAAACGGTCCGAGTGGTGTCGGCAGGCATCGACCGATAGACATGAAAGATACTGTCACGCAGTACACGATCACCCGAATTGGCAGCTGACATAAACAAGGCGGCACCGACCAAACCAAACAATAGAACAACCAGTCTCTTCATCGGTTTTCCTCCTGTTTCAAAGGGTGAGTAAAAATAAAACGGGCCCCTTTGCTATAAGTGGAGTCAACCCGGATGTCTCCTCCCATACGATTAATGATCAGCTTACAGATAGACAGCCCCAGCCCTGTACCCTGGATGCCTTCATTGAGTTTTTCGAACCGACTGAATACAGCCTCTTGATTTTCAAGGGGAATTCCACACCCGGTATCCGTTACCATAAACTCAGGTACCCCGGCTTCATTTATCCGCAGTGTCAATGTGATATATCCCTCCTTCGTAAATTTTGTGGCATTGACCAGTAGGTTGATCAATACTTGCTGGAGCCTGCACGGATCAGTTTCCATTTCCAAAGCAGACAATTCTGTCTCAAAAATCATCTCCGCAGAAGTCTGTTTGATATTTCTCAGCATCTCCACCACATTCCGGCATAAAGCCACCACCTCATGCGGAACCACGGAGAATCTCATATTTGCCACATCCAGACACGAAACATCGACTACGTCATTTACCAAATGCAACAATAAATCGGAGTTTAACCTGATCACGTCATTACACTGCGCACGAACTTCATCGTCAATTCCCGGAGTAATCAAAATTTCAGAGAAACCTGCCAACGCATTTAAGGGAGTTTTTATCTCATGGCTCATATTGGAAAGAAATACGCTCTTATTACGGACAGACTCTTCGGCCAGCCTTTTTGCCTTTTGCAACTCTTCTCTGGAAAATAGAAGTTTTCTCTCCGCTCTCCTCAAATAGAGAAGTCCTACGAATAACAAAACGACCAGACATAGAATGGTGATAAACACCAATTTCCATATTTTCTTCTGCTGCATTCCGTTTTGTAAGTCCAACTCGTCAATGGAATATTGTTCACGCATATCCTCAACATGCCGGCCGGCATAATCCACAAACAAAGAATCTCCTTTCGTAATCAATTCCTTATATGTCAGTGCTGCATCCTGAAAATCCTTCTCTTGCATTTTCTGCTCTGCACGATGCCAGTTTATGCTATCCACAGCCCACTTTTCAGAAGCAAGGGATACGGACAATCCACATACAACGAACATCCCTGACAATATAAGCTGTTTCATCTTTATATTTTGTGTAAGGTTAGCAAAGATAACTCATTAAATATGAAGCAACAAGCATTTAGATAAAAAAGAAGTGTCTTCAAGAGGTATAAGCCTCCCGAAAACACTTCATTTTATGCTGATAGCTATTGTAGTAAAAAGCTATTAATTATTTAATCAAATTGCAACCTGTCATCTCAGCCGGTTGAACCATATCCAAAATATGCAGGATGGTAGGCGCCACATCTGCCAAACGTCCGTCTGCCACTTTCGCTTCTTTATTCTCTGTCACGTATACACAAGGTACAGGATTCAAAGAGTGAGCCGTATTCGGGGTACCGTCTTCATTCAAAGCATGGTCAGCGTTACCATGATCGGCAATGATGATAGCTTCGTAACCTTGAGCTTTGGCTGCTTCAATGGTATCTTTCACACACGCGTCTACGGCAACTACCGCTTTCTCGATAGCTTCGTAAATACCGGTATGACCTACCATATCACCATTGGCATAGTTCACCACGATAAAGTCATATTTATTCTCGTTGATGGCAGCCACCAGTTTATCTTTCACTTCATAGGCACTCATCTCCGGTTTCAAGTCGTAAGTTGCAACTTTCGGAGACGGAACCAGGATGCGGTCTTCGTTATCATACGGAGTTTCACGACCACCGTTAAAGAAGAATGTTACGTGAGCATATTTCTCTGTTTCGGCAATGTGAAGCTGTTTCTTTCCGTTAGCAGCCAGATACTCGCCCAACGTATTAGCCACGTTTTCCTTATCGAACAAGATATGCACACCCTTGAACGAAGCATCGTACGGAGTCATACAGTAGTACTGCAATCCCGGTATTGTGTGCATGCCTGCTTCCGGCATATCCTGTTGGGTCAAAACTACAGTCAGCTCTTTGGCACGGTCGTTACGGTAGTTGAAGAAGATCACCACGTCACCTTCTTTGATAGTACCGTCTACACCGGCATTCACAATCGGTTTGATAAACTCGTCCGTTACCCCTTCATCATAAGATTCCTGCATAGCCTGCACCATGTCGGTAGCTTTCTTACCAATGCCGTTTACCAGCAGGTCATACGCTTCTTTCACACGTTCCCAGCGTTTGTCACGGTCCATAGCATAATAACGGCCAATGATGGAAGCCACTTTACCGGCAGACTTGGCGCAATGCGCTTCCAGTTGTTCGATAAAGCCTTTACCGCTCTTCGGGTCTGTGTCACGTCCATCCATAAAGCAATGAACGAAAGTGTTCTCAATATTATATTCTTTAGCAATATCGCAAAGTTTGAACAGATGGTCCAGAGAGCTATGTACGCCACCATCCGAAGTCAGTCCCATAAAATGAACATTCTTTCCGTTTTCTTTTGCGTAAGAGAAAGCTGAAACGATCTCCGGGTTCTTCAGGATGCTGTTGTCACGACAAGAGAGGTTGATTTTCACCAAATCCTGATAAACTACGCGTCCTGCGCCGATATTGAGGTGACCCACTTCCGAGTTACCCATCTGTCCGTCGGGCAAACCTACGTTTTCACCGCTGGCCTGTAACTGAGAGTGAGGATAGGTCTCCATCAGATAATCCCAGTAAGGAGTAGCAGTGTTGAAGATTACGTCATCTTTCCCGTGGTCGCCTAATCCCCAACCATCAAGAATCATTAAAAGGGCTTTCTTACTCATAATATTCTAAAATTAAATTGTCGTTCTATTTTTCGGGTGCAAAGGTACAAAAAAGTTAATTACGAACACGTTTAATCTATGTTAAGCAATCTCCCCGCCGGACAAAAAGGAAGAAAAAATGCCGCAGATTTGAAATGATTTCCTTATTTTTGCGCTGCTTTAAAAATAAAACAGAATATGGACGATTCAAACCCGCGAACGTACAACAGTATTAACTAACACGAACAGAGTCATTCTGCGGTAATGCCTCTGCTCGGACATTAACAAACGAAAGGAGGCAATAAGATGCGAACATATCTTTATTGTGAGGCCGGCTTTGTGGAAAAAGCACAATGGCTTCCTAACAGCTGGGTCAATGTAGTATGCCCGGACAGCAGTGATTTCAAATTCCTGACCGAAACCCTGAAAGTTCCCGAATCTTTTTTAAATGACATTGCCGATACCGACGAACGTCCGCGTACGGAAACGGAAGGCAACTGGTTGCTGACCATACTGCGTATACCGGTCCAGAACGCTCAAAGCAGTATCCCTTATACCACCGTACCCATCGGCATCATCACCAACAATGAAATCATTGTTTCTGTGTGCTACCATCAGACGGATATGATTCCCGATTTCATCGAACATACCCGCCGGAAAGGCATCGAAGTACGCAATAAGCTCGACTTGATTTTCCGACTGATCTACTCTTCGGCTGTCTGGTTCCTGAAGTATCTGAAACAGATAAATATAGACATCACCGCTGCCGAGAAGGAACTGGAGCGAAGCATCCGAAACGAGGACCTGCTGCGATTGATGAAGTTACAGAAGACACTGGTCTATTTTAATACTTCCATTCGTGGCAATGAAGTGATGATCGGCAAGTTGAAAACCATCTTCCAGGATACCGATTATCTGGATGAAGAGTTAGTGGAGGACGTGATCATTGAACTGAAGCAGGCATTCAATACGGTCAACATCTACAGTGACATTCTCACCGGAACCATGGACGCCTTTGCATCCATCATCTCCAATAATGTGAATGCGATCATGAAACGTATGACAAGTCTTTCCATTACATTGATGATCCCCACGTTAATAGCCAGTTTCTATGGCATGAACGTAGACATACATCTTGAGGAGATGCCTCATGCCTTCCTGCTGATCATCCTGGTATCCGTATTCCTGTCTGCCCTCTCCTTTGTGATCTTCAGGAAGATAAAGTGGTTTTAAGGAAAGTTTATTTTGAGAACAATTCCAACTGTCCGTCGCCCAACAGATTGAAAGTCATGCGATGATACGGAGTAGTACCGTGCCCGGCAATAGCCGCACGGTGCTTTTTCGTAGGATAACCTTTGTTATGCTCCCAGTCATAACATGGGAATTCCTGATGCAGTTTGTTCATGTAGTCATCACGATAAGTTTTGGCAAGGATAGAAGCAGCAGCTATCGAAAGATATTTGCCATCTCCCTTTATAACAGTAGTATGAGGTATGTCGGGGTACTTCTTGAAACGGTTTCCATCGATCAGCAGATGCTGAGGACGGGTTTTCAGCCGGTCTACCGCCCGGTGCATGGCGAGAAACGATGCATTCAGGATGTTTATCTTATCAATCTCTTCGGGCGAAACAATGCCGACGGCCCAGGCAACCGCATCCCGCTCAATCACTTCGCGCAAAGCATATCGCTGCTTCTCCGACAACTGCTTGGAGTCATTCAACAATTCATTCTCAAAATCTTTCGGTAAGATAACGGCAGCAGCATAAACCGCACCTGCCAGACAACCGCGTCCGGCTTCATCACAACCGGCTTCTATCAGTTCTTCGTTTAACCAGGGTAAGAGCATCGTTTCTTTTATTTAACACGGCAAATGTAATCAATTAAACGGAAATGAACAAAAGAGTGAACCGAATCTCATCTTACTATCCAGAATAAGAAGATCTCCCCTTTCAGCCAAAAGATGAAGAAGGCAAGCATCCGTCATCCCATCTATAACACATGAAGAATAAGAGAATAAACGTCCGTCATAATAACTTTATCTCAGCCCGCATGCCTGTGCTCATAAGCCCGCGTACACGGCCTCATGGGCACAGGCATGCGGGACGGAGCAGGAGTCAAGCCATAATCGCTAAAGATATAAAGGAAAACAAAATGCTATTAACCACATTTATCCTGAAAGAAGGAACAACATCCATCTCACCATCAACCGTTTAACATTGAATCCGCCTTAAAAACAGAGGGTGGAAGATGGAAGATCAAAGTATATTTTCTGTAGGAAAGGAATAAGATACTTCATTCCCGATTAATCAGATGCAGTTCGGTACGACTAAAGTCGGACAATCGCACCTCATAAACTCCGGCATCTCCTAACTTGCCATCGATCCCTTCACTATATCCACCCACTATAATCAATTTATCATCAGTGCAATACAGGCCCCCCTCCCGTAACTTCAGATCAATTTGATATGCTTTTATCTCGTTGGTATATAAGTTATATACTTGTATCACCCCATTTTCTAAAATATAAACCTTATCTCCACCACGAGCCAGAGCTGCCTTACCGACCGGAAACCATAATCTTCCTCTTTTCCTCCACAAACCGGTAATCAAATCATAAGTAAATATATCTGATAGAGTCCTTTGTCTATATCCTCCGAATAAAAAAACAGTATGTCCCACAAGAATCCCGTTTGTTTCCATCCCCAAAGGCATTTTTCCTGCCTCATACCAAACACCCTTCTTCAAATCAAGCATGTGTATCTTATCTGAATATTTTTGCCATCCGTTCTCAACCCGATAAGTAGATCCTCCCATAACAATCAACTTATCATCGTAAACAAATGCAGCTGCCGAAGCAGCTTGATGTGGATTTACCGGATCTGTCAATAATGTATCCCGATGGATATCATATATCTCCACTGTTTCATCAAGATACTCAATCTTCCGATTCGTTGAAAAACGTTTTCCACCCATAACATAGATTTTACCATCATTGTAAAGAGCCGAATGGTAAGCACGTTCTCTTAACTTTTTATTTATGATAGTCCAAGTATTTGATATAATATCATAGACATATATTTTATTACTATACTTTTCATAAACAAACCCTGATGGCAATCCTCCGGATCCTGTTAAACTAAAACCCATTGGAGGTTTTATCTGAGATCTATCTCCACCTGTAAGATAAAGCTTCTTCTCCAATGAAATCATTGCAAACGAATATAGCGGTACAGGTATCGATGATATTTGTGTATATGGTAAACGTAAATAAGATTTCTTTATGCCATAAACCGTCACTTCTCCCAATGCAAAAGGTTCTTCTTGCAATAGAATCACATTTTTCTTTTGCAACAAAGAGGTTACGGAAAAACGTTTTGTACAATATCCGACAAAAGAAAAACAAAGAGTATCTGCATCTCGTAGTAACTCTCCATTATTTATCATAAACTCACCCTTTTTATCCGCAACAGATACTCCTACCCCCAAATCAGTATAAATATTTGCTCCAACTAAAGGCTGCTTCGTTTTTGCATCGACAATTCTACCTCCAACTTGAGAGAATAAGCTGGAACTGTCAAAAAAAGTAAGGAATATTACCAAGGTCAAGTACTTCCCCATTTCTATAAATTTTTGAAGAAGGTATTCCAAAAGTTTCCTTTTCTTCCATACCTTCTTCAATTAAATACTCTACTAAGAAACTGTTTTGAATGTATCATCTATGTTTTGAACGACTTTCCGGTCTATTTCAAAACTCTCGGGGTTCACTTCAAAACTCGTATTTACCACAGATTAATATCGCCAGCTATCAATAGATTAAGCTCGTTCGATGAAACTCCATGTTACTCTGTGGTGAATGATGTCCCTTCTCAGAACAGGCTCCAGGCAACAGTTAATCCTGCCATAACAATAGCAACCATGCTCATCAGTTTAATCAGGATATTCAGGCTCGGGCCGGACGTATCTTTAAATGGATCCCCTACCGTATCACCTACCACAGTAGCCTTGTGCACCTCGCTACCTTTACCTCCAAAATTGCCTTCTTCCACATACTTCTTCGCATTGTCCCATGCTCCACCGGCATTGGCCATGAAGATAGCAAGTACAAAACCACTACTCAGTCCGCCAATCAACAGTCCCAATACACCGGGAACACCAAATATCAGTCCAGTAAGGATTGGAGCAATGATGGCAATCAGAGAAGGCACTACCATTTCCCGCTGTGCTCCTTTTGTAGAAATAGCAACGCAACGTTCGTAGTCCGGTTCGGTTTCCCCGGTCAGGATACCTTTCATTTCACGGAACTGGCGGCGTACTTCATCTACCATATGTCCGGCAGCACGTCCGACTGCATTCATAGTCAGACCACAGAACAGGAATGCCATCATCGAACCGAGAAACATACCGGAAAGTACCTTCGGATTCATCAAATTTACCTCATAATAGTTCATAAAATCCACAAAGGTAGCATTGGCCGTACTGATCGTGTCTCCATTTGGAAAAGTAAGTTCCAAATTACCAAGACGAGTCAACCCAATGCGGATCTCCTCAATATAAGAAGCTAGCAATGCCAACCCCGTAAGAGCAGCCGAGCCAATGGCAAACCCCTTTCCGGTAGCTGCCGTTGTATTTCCCAACGAATCGAGCGCATCGGTACGTTTACGCACCTCTTTACCCAAAGAGGACATCTCCGCATTGCCACCGGCATTGTCGGCTATCGGGCCGTAAGCATCCGTAGCAAGCGTAATGCCCAATGTAGAAAGCATACCGACAGCAGCAATACCGATGCCGTAAAGTCCCATTCCCACATTATTGAAATCAAAACCGGAAGCCAACAGATAGGAAGCAATAATACCGATTACCACCGCCACCACAGGAATAGCTGTGGACAACATGCCGAGTCCTATACCCGAAATGATGACTGTGGCAGGACCCGTTTTACCACTTTCACTCAATTTCTGAGTAGGCCGGTAAGATTGGGAAGTATAATATTCCGTCGAACGGCCGATAACAATACCCACAACCAATCCTACAACTACCGCACAAGAAATCCACATCCAATTGTCCAATTGTAATAACCACAAGATAAAAAAAGTGGCTGCTACAATCAAAGCCGAACTCAGGTTTGTCCCCCAAGCCAGCGAACCAAGCAGATCTTTCATGGTAGCATTCTCTTTGGTACGTACTGAAAAAATACCGATTATAGAAAGAATGATGCCGATAGCGGCAATCAACATCGGAGCTATTACAGCTTTAAACTGCATAACCGTATCGCCCGTATGAATAAAGGCGGCCGCACCCAAAGCAGCCGTTGCCAAAATGGAACCGCAATATGACTCGTATAAATCGGCACCCATTCCTGCCACGTCACCCACATTATCACCTACATTATCAGCAATGGTGGCAGGGTTACGCGGATCGTCCTCGGGAATACCGGCCTCAACTTTCCCCACAAGATCGGCTCCCACATCGGCAGCCTTTGTATAAATGCCACCTCCCACACGGGCAAAAAGCGCCTGCGTGCTGGCGCCCATACCAAAAGTCAGCATTGTAGTAGTGATGATACAGAGCTTATGAGTGGGTGTCAGCACATCGGCAGGTATCGCCCAATTGAGCAACAGATACCAAAAAGAGATGTCGAGCAGTCCCAGGCCGACCACTACCAGTCCCATCACAGCTCCGCTTCGGAAGGCTATTCGCAATCCGGCATTCAATGACGTACGAGCAGCATTAGCCGTACGCGCCGATGCGTAAGTAGCTGTTTTCATTCCCAAAAAGCCGGAAAGACCGGAAAAGAAACCTCCGGTCAGGAAAGCTATCGGTACCCAGGCATTCTGCACCTGAAAACCATAAGCCATTACAGAGAACAGAATCACCAGTCCGAGAAATACCCAGCCAACGATTTTATACTGCTGTTTCAGATAAGACATAGCGCCCCGACGCACGGCAGCGGCAATCTTAATCATTTGTGGAGTACCTTCGCTCTCCTTCATCATTTGTTTATGAAAATAGAGCGCAAAACAGAGAGCCAGAACAGAGGCAAACGGAACAAGCCAAAAAAGAATGCTATCCATAGACGTACAATATTTAGAGGTTTAACGAAAGTCTAAAAGTATTGAATCTAAACGAGATAACCAAATATTTTCGACTTTTGCTGATCTCCCGCCTCTAAAAAACGAATACAGGCACTATGCACTTTATTTCTCTTCCTTCTTCACATAGAATGCCGGACAACGGCTATTCAGGAAAATGATTTTACCTTCGCGGAAAGTCAGTCTGCCATAACGTTTATAAAGTAATTTTCGGTGTTGTTCATCGGAAGCCCCTTTTCGCTCCACCAATGAGTCGGACATCACAAACCCGGTACTACTTAATTTTAGGGTATACCAGATACGAGGATTCTTATCACGGGTCACCCGACGTCTATTCACCCGATAAGTTTCGGTACCACTCGTAACGCGCTTTGTGAAGATATGCACCGTATCCCGATAATGGAAACGCAATCCATCGTAATATACCTTTTCCGGAGATTCTGAAGAACTCTTCCTCTCCCACAACTTTATATCATACACCGAATCGTTGACCGGGATAATTGACAAACGATAATCCTGTGTCATGAATCCGTCCGCCCGGTGAATTCTGTGTTCTCCTATCATTTCGTCGGGAATCGGGCGCCTGTGGGGTGTGCAGGCGGCAAACAAAAAAAGAAGCACAAACAAAGCTCCCTGAATTAGCTTCATACCTGTTTTCATCCTGTTTTATTTTAAGATCCTCAAAATTACATATTTTTATTTATGTAACAACAAAGTACCGGAATGATATTCCCACTACCCCGGAAGCTCTTTTAAAAGCCACTATCTGCCGGAGAACGCTTAAGAAACAGAGCTCTGAACCATAAACATCCATTTGTTTCTTCCCGTTTCATTTGTGAATATAATGAAGTTTATCTTACTTTGCACACACAATGCATATTTCATAACATCAACAACAATACCATGAAAAAATTACTTGCAACATTACTGATTCTTGTAGCTTGTATTCATGTCAATGCACAAGAGTCCAGACAGATTCGCATCTCGACAGATCGGACGGACCTTATCCTGGAAGTTGCTCCGGACGGACGTCTGTATCAATCTTATCTGGGTGACAGACTACTGAACGAACAAGACCTGAAAAACCTTTCCGGCTCCTCACGAGGATGGGAAGTCTATCCGGGTTCGGGTGGAGAAGATTATTTCGAACCGGCTGTAGCCATTACGAACAACGATGGCAATCTCAGCACGATCCTGCGTTATGTATCTTCGGAACAGAAAGCAGTGGAAGGTGGAACAGAAACCATCATCCGGATGAAAGATGACCAATATCCGGTGGACGTCACACTGCACTATGTAGCCTATCCTAAACAAAATGTCATCAAAACATGGAGCGAGATCAAGCATCAACAAAAGAAGCCGATCGTGTTATGGCGTTATGCTTCGACAATGCTTTACTTCTCAAACCAAAAATATTATCTCACCGAATTCAGCAGTGACTGGGCTAAAGAGGTGCAGATGAGTACACAGCAATTGCAACCCGGCAAAAAGATTCTCGATACGAAGTTGGGTAGCCGTGCTGCCATGCACATGCAACCTTTTTTTGAACTCGGACTGGAACAGCCCGCTCAGGAGCATCAGGGACAAGTAGTATTGGGCACCATCGGATGGACAGGCAACTACCAGTTTACTTTCGAAGTGGACAATGAAGGCAACTTACGAATCATCCCTGCTATCAATCCATACGCCTCGGACTATCAATTGAAAGCAAACGAAACATTTACCACCCCGGAGTTTATCTTTACGTTGAGTAACAACGGTACGGGTGAAGCCAGCCGTAACCTGCACAATTGGGCACGCAACTACCAACTGAAAGACGGCAAGGGAGACCGAATGACTCTGCTTAATAATTGGGAAAATACTTACTTCACCTTCGATGAAGAATTACTGGGCAAACTGATGAAAGAGGCCAAACACCTAGGCGTAGATATGTTCCTGCTCGACGACGGATGGTTTGGCAACAAACATCCGCGCAACGATGACCATGCCGGCCTGGGCGATTGGGAAGCGATGAAAAGTAAGCTTCCCGGAGGAATCCCTGCATTAGTAGAGAAAGCGAAAGAAGCCGGTGTCAAATTCGGTATCTGGATTGAACCGGAGATGGTGAATCCCAAAAGTGACCTGTTCGAAACACATCCGGAATGGGCTATCCATTACCCGAACCGGGAAACTTATTATTTCCGTAATCAGTTGGTACTTGACCTGAGCAATCCTAAAGTACAAGACTTCGTGTTTGGTGTCGTAGATAAGATTATGACGGAGAATCCCGATGTAGCCTTCTTTAAATGGGATTGCAACAGTCCGATTACTAATATTTATTCGCCTTACCTGAAAGATAAACAAGGACAGCTCTACATCGACCACGTGCGCGGTATATATAATGTATTGAAACGGGTAAAAGAGAAATATCCTAATGCGCCCATGATGCTTTGCTCCGGTGGAGGTGCACGTTGTGATTATGAAGCACTGAAGTACTTCACCGAATTTTGGTGTTCGGATAATACCGATCCGGTAGAACGCTTATTCATTCAGTGGGGCTTCTCACAGTTCTTCCCGGCCAAAGCGATGTGTGCACACGTAACAAGCTGGAACAGCAGAACAAGTGTGAAATTCCGCACCGATGTTGCCAGTATGTGTAAACTCGGTTTCGACATCGGACTGAAAGACATGAAAGCAGATGAACTTACTTATTGCCAGGAAGCAGTAGCCAATTATAAACGCTTGAAACCTGTCATTCTGGATGGTGATCAATATCGTCTCGTATCTCCATATGATGGCAACCACATGGCAGTGATGTATACTGCCCCCGATGCTTCGAAAGCCGTCCTCTTTACCTACGACATCCATCCGCGTTTCGGCGAGAAACTACTACCGGTAAAGCTCCGGGGGCTTGATGCCCAAAAGATGTACCGGGTGAAGGAAATTAATCTGATGCCGGGTCGGAAATCCAATTTGTCGGGTAATGAAAAAATCTTCTCCGGTGACTATCTGATGAAAATAGGATTGAATGCATTTACAACTTCACAAACCAATAGCCGGGTAATAGAGTTGGTAGCAGAGTAATCTTACTACGATAAACCTACAAACAGATACCAAAGGCGGGACACCTGACAGTGTTCCGCCTTTCATTTATGGCTAACACAAAACCTGCAAATAGCAGCAAGTAAAAGTGATCAAGCTTTTAAATACCACATATTATTAAATTAAGAAGCGAAACAATGTAATAAATATTAAGAAAA
>OBWS01000989.1_pt1 | contig 14200 bp, 10 predicted proteins | sample 1495291 | NCBI WGS metagenome assembly OBWS01 (sample SAMEA2580090, study PRJEB22360) | human gut metagenome | biome: human gut; feature: human-associated habitat; material: faeces | place: Denmark | collected 2008/2010 | reverse complement strand
CGGAGATTCTGCGCTACACGGATTTGGAGCCTGAAAGCGAACGGCTCGCCAAGCTCGTCGCGGAAATTTCTGCGCGCGGCTTCAACCCCTACGTTTCGCTCGGCGAATACCGCTCGAAGACCACGCCCAAACTGGCACACTTTCAGCCCTTCTCGCCCGAGCTCTCTGAAGCGGCGCGAAGCCGCCCCTCGCCCTATCCGCAGGGAGACCGAGAAGACCTCCTCGCCTTCATCCGCGACACGGGTCGCATCCACTTTACGGACACGACCACGCGCGACATGACCCAGTCCAACCACGGCAACCGCATGCGTCTTGCTGAGGACCGCCTGGTAGGCCCCTATCTGGACAGCGCAGGGCTCTTTTCCATTGAGAACGGCGGCGGGGCGCACTTTCATGTGGCGATGCTCGCCAACATGACCTATCCCTTCGAGGAAGCCCGCGAGTGGAACGCTTTTGCGCCGAAGACTTTGAAGCAGCTCCTCGTGCGCTCGACCAATGTGCTGGGCTACACCCCGCAGCCGCGCAACCTCATGCAGCTCACGGGCGAGATGATCTGCGAGCACTACGACGTCGTACGGTGCTTTGACTTCCTCAATGAAGCCGACAATATGGCGCCGATCGCCGAAGTGGTTCTCAGCCGTCCCGATAAGCTCTTTGAGCCCGCCATTGCGCTTTCGCGCGCGCCGTGGTTTGACGTCAACTACTGTCTGCAGTCCGCCGAGGCCGTGGTCGACATGACCGCAAAGATCATGGGCGTGCCCGAACAGACCGCTGTCCGCCGCATCACGCTCGGTCTCAAAGACATGGCGGGCGTCTGTTCGCCCGCCTTCATGACGGCCTTGGTAACAGCGCTCAAAAAACGCTGGCCCGAACTTGTTCTCCACTACCACCGTCATGCCGTCGACGGTCTCTTCCTGCCGGCCTGTGCTGCCGCGGCTGCTGCGGGCTGCGAAATTCTCGACGCTGGGCTGGGCGCCTCGGTGCGCAGCTACGGCCAGGGCGACCTCTTGTCGCTCGCTGCCTATCTTGAAGACGAACTCGGCATGAAGACGCTCTTGGACCGCGAGGCCGTGGCCAAAGCCAACTTTGCCGCCAAGCAGGTGATGCCGTGGTTTGACCGCTACTGCTCGCCCTTTTTCCAGGGCGTCGACTATGACGTCACGCGCTACCAAATGCCCGGCGGAGCCACCTCATCTTCGCAGGAAGGCGCTGTTAAGCAGGGCTACATTCAGCTGCTGCCCTTCATGCTTGAATTCCTCGAGTGCTCACGCCGCATCGTGCGCTACCACGACGTCACGCCGGGCTCGCAAATCACCTGGAACACCGCTTTCCTGGCCGTTACCGGGGCCTGGAAGCGCGGCGGAATGCCTGAAGTGGAGCGGCTCCTCAACGCCGTGCGCACGGCGGGGAGCAAGCGCACGAACCTCACTCAGGCCGAGCGCGACGAACGCCTGATCATCTACATGGACTGCAACGAAGCGTTCCGCAATCTGCTGCTAGGCAAATTCGGCCGGCTTCCGCTTGGCTTCCCCGAGGATTGGGTCTATGAAAGCGCCTTCGGGGCAAAGTGGCGCGAAGCCCTGCGTGATCGCCGTGCGGAGTCGCCGCTCCTGACGCTAGCACCCGCCGACCTTGCCGGCGAGCGCGTGAAGCTCGAAAGTCTGATCAAACGTCCGGCCACCGAAGAAGAATTCGTGATGTACATGAATCATCCGGCCGACGCGCTCAAGACCATCGAATTCCGCCGCCGTTTCGGCGACCCCAACGCGCTGCCGCTCGACGTGTGGTTTGAGGGGCTCCGTTCGGGTGAAACGCTCAACTTTTCGAGCTCAGACGGCAAACCCCACCAGATGCACATTTTGTCGATTGATTCGGTGACCGAAGAGGGTTTCTCCACGGTGCGCTATGTGCTCGACAGCGAAATTCTCACCTGTGCCGTGAAGGTGAAGGAAGGCACGGGACCGAAGTCGACCGTGCTGCGCGCAGAACCCGGCAACGTTTATCAGGTGCCCAGCCCGCGCAAGGCCGACCTTTGGATCGTTCACGTGGCCGAAGGCGACATTGTCAAAGCCGGTCAGGAGCTTTTCAATGTCTCAATCATGAAGCAGGAAAAGGCTGTCTGTGCAGCCGTCGACGGGATCGTCAAGCGCGTGCTTAAGCGCGCCGACTTCGCTCAGACCCGCCGCATGGTCCCGGTGGAGGAAGGCGAACTGATTGTCGAACTCGCCCCGGTGCCTAAGCGCTGCACGGCCTGCGGCACACCCGCGGTCTCACGCGAATCGCTCTTCTGTTCAGTATGCGGCGCCAGACTGCCTGATGAAGCTGAGACGAAATAATCCTCCCAGTTAGTCTCTTAACGAAAACCAGCCCGAAGGACTTCTTGTGCTTCGGGCTGTTTTTTTGGAACAAAACGCTCGATCCATATTTACAGAAATTGCAGATTGACCGGGCAACTCTGGCGAGTAATCAACTCGCGACGGTTCTAGCGGCAATGCAGCTATATGCGAGGGCAACGCTAACACAGTACCTGTCATGTAAGCCGAGACCGCATACGTGCATGCTGCCGAAGGGCTCCACAGCAACACGCAATCCGAGGATAACTTCTCCACCTTTGTCCCATTCATGCAAAGTTCATACATCCCCGTGACAGGCATACCGATCCCTACAGATCAAAACGCATCTAAATATTTCTTCGTCACCTTCCTCAGACTTCTGACTCGAAACCTCATCCCCGGCTTGAGTTTGGTTCTCTATTTGGACAATAGGAGAGAGCGCATAAATTGAAACTCCGGAAGTACGTGAGTTCGTTCATGCCAAACAAGATGCAGCGTAAAGGTTTGCTGAAGGAAATCTGCATCCAGACAAGAAATCAATCCTGCCTGACGCCACGGCTCCGCGATTATTTCTGGACAGATGCATACAGCGTCAGTACAGCGCGTAATCAAAGGCCCGCTCAGAAAGAAAGGTGAATCAATATGACCTTGAAAATTTAATGGCTCAGATGACAAGCATTCGTCAAGGTAACGAACATTGGCGAACTTTCGTGACTTCGAATAAAGACGAACATACGTAAACGGACGAAGATCACCGATAGAAAGCATTCTGCTGGCATTTACTTCCTCGAGTGGGTGCCCTTTTCTCACCGCGACAATAGCTTTCCCTGTATAGATAGGATATGAATGAATACCCGAGTCCTCGGGCTCGGCTGCTCGGTATGAGAATCCAAAATCTGCCTCGCCAGATCTCAGCATTTCGAAAATATCGGACGTTGGCCTGACAATCCGAAGTTTCGCGTTTGGGCAACGCTCACAAAAATTCTGAAAGAATGCCTCAGGGATGAAAAAGAGGCCGTGGCTGTTCACTGCGAGATGAAAGGTGTTCCGAATTTCCAATGGCTCAAATGGCTTTTCAATACGTGCAGCTTGGTATGTTTGAACGATTGTCTTGATCTTCGGATAGAGATCTGCAGCACGCTGGGTCGGAACCATAAAGAAGCCTTTGGTACCGCCGCGCGTGAAAAGAGAATCACCGAAGGCCGACCGTAAACTCTTAAGTTTGCGTTCCGCCGTGGGCATGGAAATCTTCATTGCCTTTGCAGCATCAATGAGTTTTCTGTGCTCAAAAATCAGGAGGAAAAACAGAAGATCCCGCAATTTCACATCAAGAAGATCTTCATGAGGCGTGAAATGATCCATTTTTCCGTCCTGAAATATTGAATTAACTTTTAGAAAAATTTCATCAGACCCACTCTCGACACCCATTTTGTGCAGTCGCTGTTGTCGAGGCGATTATCGCCTTTCGAGTAAGTCGACGTACCGTAGAGAAGCAGGGTTTTAGACAACCGATAGTCAATGACGGCATTGATGCTTTGGCGCATTCCTTCTTCGTCTGCCTTGCCAGGGCGTTTATGTGAACCATCAAAGAGGTAATAACTGAAAGTTCCTCGCAGAGCATGCGTGAACCAGTAGTTAACTCCCACCATGGCACTGAGGCCGTCCACACCGTACTCCTTGTCCGATGCTGAACCACTGCCGGCATCGACCTTCCAACCGGCCACATTACGCCAGTTTTTATGATACTGAAGAGCGCTATAGAACTTCCAGGCGTCTGTCGGTCTATAGGTTGCACCGAGCGTATAGGCCTGAGCATCTGCACGCGTGTACAGTTTTCCGCGATCAGCAGAGGCGGCGGAGGTCTTTCCGTGCCAAACATGAGTAGCACCAAAATAGACGCCGATTGAACCATCCTCGTAATTACCGCCTAATGCCAGAAGGCGGTTATTGCTGGTTATCTCCGGCTCTTCCTGATCTGTAGTGGCAAAGGAGTAACTTGCCCCAAATTTAAATCCCCTCATGCGTGGAGATACATAAGTCACAGTATTGTTTGCTCTTGGATCGGCTCCAAACATAACCGAGATAGAAGCGATGTCGTAGTAAGCCCCGTTCACTGGATCTAGCGGAAGCAAAACAAGACTGTAGGGCATTACTGCACTGCGCACTGATCCCATACGGCCAAACCCAATTTCACCCCATTTTTTAGATGCAAGGGAGAGCACCGCATGGCGGTCAAAGATCATCTTGTCAAGATTGCCGCCACCGGTTCCTGACAGCCCTCCATCGTCTGAATTAAAACCCGACTCAAGCCAAATCTTGGCAGAGAGATCCGGGTTGATGTGCTCCTCAGTGCGTAACCCCCAGCGTGACCCTTCATTGTTCATGTCTACTTTAGTTGGTTCGCCATCAGCCTTCGTTACCCGTAGCGAAGTACTCACGCGGCCATAAATCATTGTTTCAGCTGCAAAAACGCCATTAGAGCAGACGATTAGAGCCGTAGCCGTCAGGAGAGCGGTCACTGCAAATTTGTGCAGATTGTTGCTTGAATTCATAACTTTTTCTCGAAAACAGAGGATCAGCAGGCAATCCCAGCCGACTTTGCGTCGGAATTGCCTGTACCCGTTAAAGGCTTACTTGGCGGGGGCAAATGCAGCGTTAACGCTGATCGGCATCGCCTGGTAACCGGCACAGTTTTCGAGCTGAATTTCAAGCGAAGGTTTGGATGCGTTCCATTTGAACTCCATCAGAGTTGGATTCGGAGCCGAAACCATAGCTCCGCGGTCATTCACCTTGGCACCGGAGTTTGCGGAGTAAACAAAGACAGAATCCTTGTCCTTCTGATATTCAACGATGGAAGTAATCGGGCTGTACCACTCAAAACCGCGATCTTTGCCATAACTCCATACCTGCTCAACAGTCATCTTTTTCTGATCAATCTTGTAGATGACGGCACGTGAGTACTTCATTGTCGGAAGCGCCGGCTGCTCCATACCGCGAGCGTCGCCATTGTCAAATATGGAGAGATAAAGAATATCGCCTTTGCTCTTCGAGTCGATTTTGAATGCTGTGTGCTGTGTCCAGGGGTAGTCAAAATCGCCCTCACAAGTTGAGCCTTCACACTTCAAAGGATTACCTAAATGATCGACAGGCGTGAGCATCTTCTCACGCCAGGGAGATTTCCAGCCCACCGGTGAACTCAAGATCCATTTCACTTCCTTATCTCGTCCAATTTTGATCGCAGCGGACTGGTGACGAGAACTGATGATGATCGAGTCGTCTTCGGCATCATGATCGACGGAGTTCACATGCGCCCAGTTGCGTCCCGGCCCTGTTCCCAGAATGTCTCCAAAGGTATGGATTTTGGCAAGGTCTTCGGCAGACATTGTTTCTCCTGCTTTTGCGGCATCAATGTTGAGACAGACAGCCCCCTGATCCAAGGCCTTAAGCACCGTGTCACGGTAGGGATCGAGGATGTCAAAGAGCCTCCATTCATCAACCACATTGCCCGTCGCGGGATTTACTTCAGCAATGACATCGCGAACCGTGCGCACATGTTTGTCGCTATTGGGGAACTTGTAGTTCGAACTCGCTACGCGCAGGAAATAGTTACCATTGGGCGAGTTGTCCATCGAATGCGAAAAGTCGTTGTAATTGTCTGGCAGGATACGATTAAAAATTGTCCTGCCCATCAGATCAATCTTTGCGTAGCGTTGACCGTATCCAAAGCTAATTTGCCCATCATCATTCTGGCGGAACCCCATGAAGCAACCTGCATTCCAAATGGAATTGATGTCGTAGATAGAAGAGGCATCCATAAACCATCGGATTTCACCTGTTGTATCAATCACAGCTACCTGCGGCTCGAAATTCCACTCGAGAGCGCCGCCTTCAGGGTTGTTCCAGGAAACACGTGTTCCTTTTGAAGATTTGCCCTGAAAATTGTTAATCAGATAAAGCCGGTCAGCAAATTCAGGATCCACCTTTTTGACCTTTGCGTCGAAGAAGGGCTGCGGAAAGCGTGCCATTCCGTTAACGTTGGCATAGGTCGGCCCCGTGTAAATCTGATAAGTTTCTGTGATTGTTTTCTTTTCAGCTCCGTCAATACGTGTATAGCTCACTTCAACTTTATTCACGTAATCCGGATAAAGGCCGAAAACGGGGATACCGGCATAGGTCATCAACAACCCATTCGAAACGTCATATTCAATCGTTTGCCCCTTCATCTTCGGCAGCACTTTGACGTGAGCATCTTGGACGACGTAACCGCCATTACGGATGACAGCCGTCAAAGGCGCCATATTGTAGGGATTGACAATAACCTCACCAAGCTTGCCTGGAATTGGAAGGGCTACAGCCGGACCACTGTGGCCACCTGCGGCGTAGACGGCAAATGAAAGGGACATTGCTGCGATCAGTACCGCAGATTTTGTGTAATTCATACATTTCTCCTTTGATAAACGGCTTGTGGCCGCTCTATTAAGTATCGGAGAAATTCATAAATATCAAAATGATAGCTTACAAGGAAGGACTGAACGACTTCGATAAAATCGGTTGTCGAAATATGAGTAGATGGCAGGGTTTGAAAAAGAGTGGGGAATTCACCAAAAATGCAATGCCATCCAAATCATTTTTAATCATGAATAGCCCGAAGTACCTCTATCAATACTTCGGGCTATTTGGATGAAAAAAACGCTCAGATAATCACCACATCGCCAACAGACTGACTGAGCGGTTCAGATGAGCAATCAACTCGCGACAGTTCTAGCGGCAATGCGGCCGTAAGCCAGTGCTTTGCCAAATGCAGTACCTGTCATGTAGGCCGCTCCATGCACGCCGCCTGTGGCCTCCCCCGCAGCAAGGAGTCCAGGAATAACTTCTCCGAACACACCGATAACTTGTGCCTTGTCATTAATGCGAAGTCCACAGTATGTGCCAATCATGCCGGCGGTAGCTGGCATGATGAAATACGGCCCATGATCAAGCGCTACAGGTTTGCCGTATCCTGAAGAAAGTGATGTGCGTCCAATCGGGTCCTTCCCCTGAGGCGCCGTCTCGTTATATTGCTGAATGGTTTCGGCCAGAACCTTTGGATTCAACCCTGCTTTCTGAGCAGCTTCTTCAATCGTTGCACCTGAGAAATAGTAGTCAGCAGTCTTTCCTTCATCAAATCCGCCCCAAAGCTTCTTGTCGATAGCACGGAGCTTCATTTGTGAACGACGAATGGCATCGTCAAAAACAAGCCAAGACTTATGCTCAGGCTGCGACAACGCTTCATCCCCAAGGAGTTTGTAGGAAAGCGATTCGTTGACAAAACGCTTAGCATCCTTGTTGACGATAATGGCGCCGGCGTAATAAATCGTTGTCATGTCCGAGATGCTCGATGGATTGAGCTTGAACCCATAAGACGCCTTGACGTAATTGGTATCCAGCACGTCTGCTCCGCAATCCTGTCCTAACAACATGCCGTCACCGGTGGTTCCCATCCCTGCAATGACGGCCGCCCATTTCATTGGGGGCGCATATTTAGCCAAGAGCTGCGGGTTGCGAGAGAAGCCTCCCGCTGCTATCAGCACACCTTTGCGGGCAGCAACAAAAGCCGTTTGTTTGGCATGGCGGACTCGAACACCTGCAGTTCGCCCTGCGTCCGCATCCCAAACAAGCCGATCTGCCGGTGTGTTGAGTCGAATATCTACGCCAAGTTTCTTGGCGTAGTTCAAATAAAACGCAATCACTGCTGCGGGATCAAAGCGGTGAGCTCGGGGAACGCTCATTCCGGACGCAATAGCTACCGTCGAAGGCTTAACCCCCTTGCTAAGAATCCATTCATACTCTTCTTTTGAGGCTCGTACAAACGCACGCACAAGTGCTGGATCGTTTTCATTTTGTCCTGTCTTCATCATATCGGCGAAGAATTTTTCCTCGCTGTCTTCGATGCCTTTGGACTTCTGAAGCTCGGTTCCTCCAACAGACCAAGCACCGCCGCAGATAAGTGAAGATCCGCCCACAAGACTCATTTTTTCGAGAACCAGCACTTTAAGACCAGCTTCTGCAGCATGACATGCCGCGCTTAGTCCCGCACCGCCTGCCCCAATAATTACAAAATCAAAGCTTTCATCCCACTTGGAAGGAGCCTTGACCGGCACAGCCCAGGCGCTGCCGGCCACGGCGGCTCCGGCTGCTGAAAAGCTTGCTTTCAAGAAGTTTCTGCGGTTTGTCATAACGGACTCTCCTTTGGTGGTTGGCATGAACATGTTTATGCAATTGCACAACGTCAAACAGCGGAGCTGATAATTGGTCGGTTCACCTCCGCCTCTTTGCAATCGAGTCTCAAATTTGCTGTACCTAGGTACAGTGACTGCCATCAACGGAAATTCGATAAGTGAATCAACGCTTTGGGAATCCGTTACAGTGAAAGCATCGATCATCACGTTGTGAAGTCATTCCCCGATGCAGCGACGCACATTGTTTCCATTAGCTGGCCTATCCTTGATCGGTCCCTTAGGCAGCCTGATCACCTCCAAGGCGAAAGCTGTTGTCTGCATGCCGGACAGTGGGTCCTTAAACCTTCAACTGCCGCCGCGATGCCAAATTCTGATCATCGGCTCTGGAGCGGCTGGCTTAACGGCTGCAGTCATGGCTGCCGAAGCCGGAATTAAAGATATCGTTGTACTCGAAAAGGAGCCCATTGTCGGCGGTTCTTCGATGATCAGCGGCGGCCAGTGGGCTGTATCCGAAACAGAATTACAGCGACGCAATGGCATTTTGGATACGGACAGCATTTTTTACGCTGACATGCTTCGTATTGGGAAGAACCGCAATGATCCTCAGCTTGTTAAAAAACTCATTCAGGTCAGCCGCGAACAATACAACTGGGTTCTAGAGCACGGCGTTGCTCCGTTGGCATTAAGTGCAGCTTCAGGCCTGATCATCGCGCGTGCGCACACATTTGATGCTGTGGCCGTCATGAATCTGCTCCTCAGAATGGCGGCCAGACACAACATTCCCATCATCACGGGCGCCAGAGCAACAGAGCTTCTCATGAGCAACGGGACAGTGCATGGTGCCGCGGTTGAATATGCCGGTTCTCATCAGCGAGTACAAGCCAATGCTGTTCTTTTGGCATCCGGTGGGTTTGCGCGAAGCACTGAATTGATGGCGAAATATGCTCCAAACATGCAGCGAGCCGCCAAAATTTGCGGCATTGGCTCCGACGGTGACGGCCTGCTGATGGGAGAGGCTGTCGGTGCTGCCTTGAGAGATATGAATTTTGTGAGTGCATCCTATGGTTTTGTCCGCACGCCGGCCAGAATTTCCGATATGACGCTCATCTACTATGCGGGAGGGATTATTCTCAATCAAGCAGGGAAACGCTTCGTTGATGAATCGCTTTCGTATAAAGAACTCGGTACAGCCTCACTCACCGAACCCGGCTATTCAACATACATCCTGTTTGATGACGCAATGAGGCGCGAGCAGATGAGGCAAAGACCTAACGACTGGCGCCTCTGGCATTTAATTGACCAAGGCAGAGTGCCTGATTACGTTTATGAGGCCGACAGTATTGAAGACGCCGCAGCCGCCGCCGGTCTTAACCCAGCAGTCGTCACATCTACGGTGGAGGAATACAACCGTCTTGCCCCGCACGGTAAAGATCCCTTGGGAAGAACCTCTCTCTCCTCGGGATGGGGAACGCCGCAAGAGATCAAATCACCGCCGTTTTTCATCATGCCCGCCGTTGCCGCCGTCATGGGAACATATTGCGGTCTTACCATCACGCCTGATGCTGAAGTACTTAATCAAAAAAAACAGATTATTCCTGGTCTTTATGCTGCCGGAGAAGTGACCGGGGGGTTCCATGGTGCAAGCTACATCACCGGCACGGCATTTGCCAAGGCACATGCTTTTGGCCGAATTGCCGGAATGGCAATGGCCCGCCGGCTGCTTTAAGGAGTCTGCCGGATATGCGTGCAGTATTTCGACTCCTCATCATTGGATGGTTGGTTCATTCTGCATGTGCCACATCACTAGCCGCAGCATCTTCATTGGCTGAACCGGCGCCGCTTACCCTCTCGATAGGCATCTCTGCCGAGACAGCCAACAACCTTCCCGAAGATCTTCTAGAGAAGACCATTTCCAGCATATCTGCAGACCTGCCGGAAACCTCAATCAAAATTATCACGTTGTCTGAAAGGGAACTGCATCAAAAGATCTCTGGACGTGAAGTTGAGCTCTTCATCTCTTCAGCAGAATTTTTCCGTCAGAACAAAATGCAGGGAGTGCGGGACATTGCGGCACTTATCTCCAAACAGGCTCCGGATCCCAACCATGTCGACGGTTCCGTCATTCTCGTTGACACCCAAAGGGTAGGCCTTCAGCACCTGGAGCAATTAAACGGCAAAACACTTCTAGTCAACCCGGCATTCGGCTCGTCATATCTTCATTACCTCTTTGGCGAAGATGAAAGCCCAAAAATCGGACGAATCGTAGAAAAGCGAACCTCCATCCCTCAGCTTATTGACGCTTTGCTTCTCGGTCAGGCGGATGCTCTCGTTTTGCCGGCCTGTAAATTGGAGGAACTTGCCGAGATCAGTGCTCTTAACACTTCAAGACTTAGAGTGCTTGATTCCAAACAGTACCCACAGCTGCATTGCTTCAACTCCACGTCGCTATACCCAGGAACCACAATCGCCATAACACCCGCTGCGCCGAGCGGAATTATTCGCCCCATTACCTCTGCAGTGCTTGCAATGACGCCGACCTCAAACGGACTGCTCTGGAGCGTAGCTTCAAATTACAGCCGTATTGACGCATTGCTTAAAAAACTTGACCTTGACGAAAATGCTGAACTCAGAAGATGGTCGCTTCCGCGCTTATGGAACGAATATCTCTCGTGGTTCATCGTCGCCATACTTTCGCTTTTAGGGTTATGCCTGCATAGCTTTGTCGTTTCTTATCTTGTGCGCCACCGTACACAGGAACTATCTGATGCGCTGAATCGACAACGCGAACTCGAAATGGAAACTCGATCCGCATCCACACGACTCGAGAAACTTCAGCGAATAGGCATCATCAATCAAATGGGAAGCATTTTTGCACATGAGATCAGGCAGCCTCTTTCAGCGATTGGATGCTTTGCCTATTCACTCCGTCGTCTTATTGAACGCCGAGGGAGCAGGCAAGACATGCTCGAAGCCATAGAAGCCATTGAAAAAGAAACCGATCGTTCAGAGGCCATCGTTGAACGCATCCGCACTTACGTACGAGAACATAAACGGCGTTTAAAGAGCTGCCCATGGGATATTTTGATTGACGATGCCATCGCCAGCTTTAAGACTTCATCACGTATTCCCATACCTGTTCGATGGATCAATAAAACTGATGGCCGTGTTTTAACCGATCCCTTTGAAATGGAGCTGGTTATCGTCAATCTGCTTCGCAACTCTGCTCAAGCGCAATCAAGCATTGACCAGCCAGAAATACAGCTGGACCTGACCCAAAAAGAACACAGCTTATGCCTTGTCATTACGGACAATGGGCCCAAACTGCCAAAGGAAGCCCTGCAGGAGCTCGTCGGCAACTTCGGTTCCGGCAAGCCACAAGGATTCGGCATGGGTTTGATGGTTGTTCAATCCATCATCGAATCACAAAATGGAACCATGACGCTTTCATCGAGTCGGCTCGGAGGACTTGCCGTAACCATTGAGCTTCCGGAGGTTACAGATGAATCACTCGACTGAAACACCGCTGATCCGGATTGTTGATGACGACGACGCTATCCTTACCTCCGTTTCTTTCCTGCTGAGACAGGAAGGATACGAAGTCAAAACTTGGGCCAATCCACTCACTTACTTTTGCGAAGATCAGCCTAGCCGTCCCGGTTGTCTCTTGCTCGACATTAAAATGCCGCAGCTCAATGGACTTGAAGTACAACGGCAGCTTGCCAGACGGACGATTACTACTCCAGTCATTTTCATTTCTGCTCATGGTGATATTGAAACAGCCGTCTATACCATGAAAGTCGGCGCTTTCGACTTCATCACGAAACCCATTCGCCCGCTCAAACTGCTCGAAGCTGTAGGAGCTGCAGTCGCTTTAGACGCTCGCCGGAAGAAAGGCGTAATTGACTCTAAGGAAGCCCATCGCAGGCTTTTGAAGCTCACATCGCGTGAAGAACAAGTGCTTCGCTTAGTTCTGGACGGACTGTCCAATGCAGAGATTGGTGCACGCTTGGGGATTACAGAACGAACTGTGGAGAATCACCGCGCCAACGGCTACCGTAAAGTTGAAGTGCAGGATGTTGAAGGTTTGGAACTCGTCTTCAAAGGCGCTGAAAAAATAGTTTCTTGATCTGTACGAAACCACAACGAATCGGCCCGCCGCATTTCGATGCTGACGGGCCGATTGTTATCCGAACTCGCTGAAGGTTATTTCTTCAAAGCCGCCAAAGCTGCGAAGGGATTGGGGCGCTTCTCTTCCTGCGGTTCTTCCCCATCGCTCCATTCGCGCTTTTCTTCGCAGGCATCATGCACGACCATGCGCGGCAGCGCCAGAATGGCTTCTTCTTCAACCCACTTTTCGAGGTCGAAGTTGCGCGATCCTACGAGGACATCTTCGTCCTCTTCGTCATCCTCAATCGGAAGCGCATTGGCTTCTGCTTCCGTTCTTACCAAACGAAAGACTGCTCCGGAAGCAATGTGCACGGACATGGGCTTGAGGCATCGGGCGCAGGAAATGTCCACGTCGCCTTCCATATCGAGATCCACGGCAGGAAGTCCGCGGCGTTCGCCGAGCCCCGTCGCGACGAATCGGAGCGTGCCGTTTTCCGTGGCGGTGAAGCCGAGCAAATTGGGAAGATCCTTCACGGCAACTTCGCCTTCAATCGTCTCACCTCGGCGGGCGAGCTCAAAGATGTTAATGAACTGCGGCATGGCTCAATAGCTCCTCAACAAAAGTCTGCCTTCGCACAGCGAACTCCCCATCGAGCCTTGGTATGTATATGGCTCTTTGGTTCGAGCGGCACCAAGTCTAGCCTATCCGCATCGAACCGCACTTTAAATGCAGTGTCTATAGAGGCTTGCGACTACAATCCACTACACTATGAAGCCTCTCCTTATTCTTGCCTCAAGCTCCCGCTACCGGCGCGAGCTCCTGGATCGACTGTGTCTGCCCTATGAATCCATTTCTCCGGATGTGGATGAAAGCGCTCAGCCCGGCGAAACGCCGCGCGAAACAGCCCTCCGCTTGGCCGAACTCAAAGCACGTGCCGTCTGGAACCAGCATCCGGGATCCGTTGTCATCGGCTCCGATCAAACGGCCGACCAGCACGGCGGCCGAGCGATTGCACGGCGTGCGGCTCGGCAAACCCCATACCCGCGAAAATGCGGTGAAGCAGCTCAGCGCCATGCAGGGTGAAGAGACCGTCTTTGCGACGGCACTCTGCGTCATCGACGCCCAAGGGCATGCTCACACCGCCGAAAGCCTCACACGGGTGCGCATGCGTCCTTTAAGCCAAAGCGCAATTGAAGCCTATATCGACCGCGAAAAACCTTTTGACTGCGCGGGTTCAGCGAAAATTGAATCGCTCGGCATTGCACTGATGTCTGCCGTATCCTCAGACGATCCCACCGCACTGATTGGGCTTCCGCTGATGAAGCTCACGACACTGCTTAAAGAGGCCGGCATTGAGGTGCTTCCCGGCCTATAAACGCAGTCATTGCCCGAAACTTTCATTCAGCCTGCCCGTTTTCCCCTTTTTCTAAGGACGCCGTGATGTCTGGTCAGCTCTATCTTCTGCCATGCCCCATCAGCGAAGCACCAGCGCTGGATGCGCTTCCGGCGTCGACCGTTGAAACGGCCCCCAATTCATG
>OBWS01000984.1_pt1 | contig 14260 bp, 11 predicted proteins | sample 1495291 | NCBI WGS metagenome assembly OBWS01 (sample SAMEA2580090, study PRJEB22360) | human gut metagenome | biome: human gut; feature: human-associated habitat; material: faeces | place: Denmark | collected 2008/2010 | reverse complement strand
TTTCTTTTCGTCAAGAAAGGAAGGGCCCGCCCCGGCCTGAGGGGCAAGCCCTGCGTCAGCAGAAACCACACACGGAGGCACTCGCTGAAAATCACTTTTTCCTAATTAAAGTAAAAAAGAAAGGACTCACTACTGAAGGATTTAGGTGTTTTTATCCACCTGATGGAACTCTTTCAAATTCCCGGTTTTCAGCTCTCGCTTGCTCAGTTCGTCCTCCACGTCCTGCCAGGAAATCCCCTCGTTGACCATCAGCACCGTCAGGTGGTATAGAAGGTCGGAAAGCTCCAGCACGGTTTCTTTGTTATCGCCGTTTTTGGCGGCGATGATGACCTCGCTGCATTCCTCGCCGCACTTCTTTAGAATTTTATCAAGACCCTTTTCAAACAGATAGCAGGTATAAGAACCCTCCTGCCGCTCTGTTTTGCGGCTCTCTACCGTTTGGTACAGCTCCTGTAAAACGCTCATTGTGCATCCTCCCCTATGGTTCGGTAAAAACAGCTGTGGTTCCCGGTGTGGCAGGCGGCCCCGGTCTGCTCCACCACCGCCAGCAGCGTATCGTCGTCGCAGTCGGTGTACAGCTCGATCACCCGCTGCACATGGCCGGAGGTAGCCCCTTTATTCCAAAGCTCCTGCCGGGATCGACTGTAAAACCAGGTGTACCCGGTTTCGAGCGTTTTGCGCAGGGATTCAAGATTCATATAGGCCAGCATCAGCACTTCCTTGGTGGACTGCTCCTGCACGATCACGGGGATCAGTTCGCTCTTTTGAAAGAAGCGCTCCAGGTTTTGAACTGTAAAGGCATTTAACTTTTCACTCATATTATTTTTCTCCCTGTGCCGTCGCAATGGCTTCTTTCAAATTCAAGCTGCCGCTGTACAGCGATTTCCCGCAGATGGCTCCATACAGTCCCAGTCCGCATAAATCCTTGATATTTTGCAGATTAGCGATGCCGCCGCTGGCAACAATGTCGCACGAGACCGCCCTGTTCAACGAGTCAAGCTGCTCTAGATTTGGGCCGGTGAGCATTCCATCTTTCGATATATCTGTAAAGATGATATACTTTACTCCTGCTTCTTCCATCTGCTTTGCCAGCTCAATATAATCCACCTGCGAGGTCTGGGTCCACCCCTCGGCGGCCACTTTTCCGTTTCTGGCATCAATGCCCACAGCGATCTGCTCGCCCCAGCGCTGTACACAGTCGCGCACAAGCTGTGGGTCGTACAGGGCAACGGAGCCGAGTATCACCCGGGAAATTCCGCGCGACAGGTAAAATTCCACGTCCGAAAGTGTGCGGATGCCCCCGCCGACTTCGACCCGCAGGCCGGTTTCGACCGCCCGCAGGAACACCTCGCTGTTCACCGGGTGCTTTGCCTTGGCCCCGTCAAGGTCTACCATATGAATCCACTGTGCACCGGATTCGGCAAAGGAGCTGGCCGTTTGCTGCGGATCCTCCGCCACCTTGTGCGCGGTATCGTAATCGCCCTGCCGCAATCGGACACAGGCGCCGTCTTTGATATCGATCGCTGGAAAAATGATCATGGAATCCCCTCTTTCTTACAGGCTGCCCTTGGTGGACAGCACCTGCCCCGGCGCGGTTTCGGCTGTGGCCAGCCGCAGCGCGTGCGCGACGGCCTTGAACATGGCTTCAATCATATGATGCGAATTTTTGCCGTATTCCACACGGGTATGCAGGGTCAGCTCCGCGTTCATGGCGAAGGCGCGGAAGAACTCCTCGGTAAGGCAAGCGTCATAAGCACCCACCACCTGCTGGGGGAATTCCGCCTGAAAGACCAGAAACGGCCTGCCGCTCACATCCACCGCCGCAAACGCCAGCGTCTCATCCATGGGCACATAAAAGCTGCCGAATCGCGCGATGCCGGAACGATCCCCCAGAGCCTGACGGAACGCTCGGCCCAGAACGATGCCGGTATCCTCCACCGTGTGGTGACCGTCCACAAACAGGTCGCCCTGCACCTGCACCTGCAGGCCAAAGCCGCCGTGGGTGGCAAACGCCTGCAGCATATGATCAAAAAATCCGATTCCGGTCTGGATTTTTGTTTCCCCGCCGTCCAGCGCGAGCCGGACGCTGATTTGGGTCTCCCGCGTTTCGCGGGACTGCTCTGCTGTTCTCATCGCCGTTTTCCCCTATCCATTTTGGTATTCGGCCCGCATTTGAAAATGGGCCGGTGCGGGTAAACTGATTCTCTCCTGCCTGCGGCGGAAAGGCCCCCTCTTAAAAAACAAATCGGTTACAGCAGCTGCTCCAATGCCGCAAGCAGCTCTGTGTTTTCTTCCGGAGCGCCGGCGGTGATCCGCAGAGAATCGCCCATCAGGCGCACCGCAATTCCTTTGGCCAGAAGTCTCTCGTACACGTAGCGCGCGTCCGCAAGGCGAATCAGCACAAAATTGGTGCAGCTTGGGTACAGAATAAACCGGCCGGGCTTCTTCTTCAGTAGCTGCTGGAGCCCCTGCGACAGGGCGATACGGGAATTGACGATTTTCCCGATCGCGCGTTCCAGCAGCCTGGGGTACGACAGCACCGCCGCGGCCGCACTCTGCGTGGCGGAATTGACATTATATGGCGATTTCACAGCCCGCACCGCCGCGGTGATCGTCTTGTTCGCCACGGCAAAGCCAAGGCGAAGCGCCGCAAGGCCGAACGCCTTGGAGCAGGTGCGCAGCACCACCAGATTATCGTACTGCTCCGCCTCCTGAATCAGGGACTGATCCCAGAAATCCATATAGGCTTCATCCAGAACGACAAGAGCGCTCACAGAACGGATGATCTTGCGCACCTGCCCGCGGGTAAGCCCTACCGAAGTCGGGTTGCAGGGGTTGGAGAACAGGATCATCTTCGCCCCGGTTTGATTGGACACAGAGATCAGCTCATCCACATCGATCGTCAAATCGCTCTTTTTTACGACGTCCACGCATCGAACCTCCACAAGCGAGGAATAGAACCGGTACATCGAAAAATCGGGAGAAAGCGTCAGCACCGTGTCCCCTTTCATTAAAAATGCGGTCATCAGAACGGAAATCAGCTCGTCGGAGCCGTTGCCCGCCGTCACAATCTCCGGCCGGATTTTGTAATACTCCGCGAACCTGCGGCACACATCCACAGCCAGCGGGTCGGGGTAGCGGTTGAAGGCCGTATACGCAAATGCATCCATCATCTTCGACATCACGTTCGTCGGCAGGGACAAAAAGGATTCATTGGCGTCCAGCCGGATTCGGTACTCACCCTCCAGCGGCTCGTACGGCTTTAAGTCTCTGATTTTGCTGTTCAGCTGATACAATGAAATCACATCCTCACTTTGATGGAATTTGCGTGTGCGGTCAGGCCCTCCGCCTTTGCCAGAGTCATCACGTCCGGCCCGGCGGCGGCAAGAGCCTGCCTGGTGTAGTAAATAAAGCTGGATTTTTTTAAAAAGCTGTCTACCGAAAGCGGCGAGAAGAAGCGCGCTGTTCCTCCCGTGGGCAGAACGTGGTTCGCGCCCGCGTAATAATCGCCCAGCGGCTCGGGGGAGTAGTTCCCCAAAAAGACGGAGCCCGCATTGTCGATACAGCCAAGGTATTCGATCGGGTTTTCGCAGCAGATCTCCAGATGCTCCGGGGCCAGGCTGTTCGCAAAGGCGACGGCCTCCCGCATGGTGTCGCAGACAAGGATCGCCCCGTAATTTTGGAGCGACTGCTCCATGATCTCGCGGCGCTCGAGCTGCGCGGTCTGGCGTTCCAGCTCTTCGGCAACCCGCTGTGCAAGGCTCAGGCTGGACGTGAGCAGAATCGCAGAAGCCAGCACGTCATGCTCCGCCTGCGAAAGCAGATCCGCGGCAAGGTACACCGGGTTCGCCGTTTCATCTGCCAGAACGAGAATCTCGCTTGGCCCCGCAATCATGTCGATGTCCACGATGCCGTACAGCTGTTTTTTCGCCGTAGCCACATAGATATTGCCCGGGCCGACGATCTTGTCCACCCGCGGGACTGTCTCGGTGCCATAAGCCAGCGCCGCCGCGGCCTGCGCCCCGCCCATCAGGAAGATGCGGTCCACCCCGGCGATCAGAGCCGCCGCCATGATATTCGGGTTCGGCCTGCCGTCCTTCTGGGGCGGCGTCGCCATGATGATCTCACCCACCTGCGCGATTTTCGCAGGGATCGCGTTCATCAGAACGGAGGAAGGGTACGCCGCCGTGCCGCCGGGGACGTAAATGCCGACACGATGCAGCCCGCGTACCCGCTGGCCCATCAGAACGCCGTCCTCGCGGGTCGTCAGCCAGCTTTGCTGCGCCTGACGCTGGTGAAAATCGCGGATGTTCTGCGCGGCCCGTTCCAAAGCGGCGACAAATTCGGGGTCGCAGTCTTTGGAAAGCTCTGCCATCTCTTCGCGATTCAGCTCGCGTTTGGCGGGCAGCGCGCCGTCGAACCGCAGGGTGTATTCTTCCACGGCCGCGTCGCCGCGGGTTCTGACCTGTTCCAGAATCTCCGCAACGCGGGCATCGACCAGCTTATCCTTTTCTTCGCCGCGGCGGCGGATTTGTTCCACCGCGCGGCGGCCTTCTTCCCCGCTTAGCTGGATTGCTTTAAGCATACTTTCTCCTCCTTCTTTTGGATGGCCTGGCTCATGCGAGAAACCAGGGCCTCGACTTCATCCTTTCTCAGCTTCATCACCGCCGAATTGACAATCAGCCGGGCGGAAATCGGGCAGATGATCTCGAGAATCTCGAGCCCGTTTTCCTTGAGGGTGGTTCCGGTTTCCACCAGGTCTACAATAGCTTCGGCCAGACCGAGCAAAGGAGCCAGCTCTACCGAACCTTCAATTTTGATGATGCGCACGTCCATGTCGCGGTTTTCAAAGAAGGCGCGGGCCACCTTCGGGTATTTGGTCGCCACGGTTTTCACCGAGTAGCCTTCGAAAATACCGGAATCTTTGGGGCCCGCCACCGCGAACCGGCATTTGCCGAAGCCGAGATCGAGCACCTCAAAAAAGCCGCCGGTGCTTTCCATAATCGTGTCTTTGCCGACGACGCCCAAATCGCAGACGCCGTGTTGAACATAGGTGATCACATCGGCCGCCTTGGCCAGAACCACCTCGATTTCGCCGTCGCCCACGGGCAGAATCAGGCGCCTACCTTTATTGCGTACTTGAGAGCAGTCATATCCCATCTTTTCCAGCAGAGCCACCGTTTTTTCTTCCAGGCGGCCCTTTGTCAGCGCTATTTTTAACGGAGTCATCCGTTTTCCTCCTTTGTGAGCATGATCGAAACTGTACCGTCAGAGACAAAATCCACCTGGGGAATCCCCATCGCCACCGCATAATGGATGGCCTGCTCGCGATCCTCAAATACGGAAAACTCGCAGAAAATTCCGCGCTCCGTCAGGCGTGCCGCGTAATCCAGCGCTTTGATCTCAAAGCCGTCTTCCCCGTGCACCAGAATCTGCGCGGGGGCAATTGCCGTTTCTTCGCCCTCGGCGGCCATAACGCCCGCAAGAACATCCACATTCGCGGCAAACCCGATGGCCTGCATCGGCGCGCCGTACAGCTCAAGCAGATGGTCATAGCGCCCGCCGACCAGAACCGCCTCGCCCGCCTGGGGAACATAAGCGCTGAGCACGATACCGGTATAGTAATCGTTTCTCTGTACCAGACCCAAATCGACCATGATGCGCTCTGAAAGCCGCAGCTCTGAAAGCATGCCGTACAGCTTCTTCAAATACCGGATCGGCTCCTTGGCGCTGTCCGGAAGATCGAGGCTTTCGGCCTGCTCGAATATTTCTTCTCTGCCGAACAGCCGAGGCAGCTGCCGCAAAGCGGCCGCCTCGCGGGAATCGGGCAGGGAATCGAGAATTTCATCCAGCGCGGGGTAATTTTTCGTTTCGATATAGCCGCGAATATCCTCCAGAACCTCTTCCGAAACCGGCATCCCGGCCACAATGGCCCGAAAAAAGCCGGCGTGCCCAAGCTCGATTCGGAAATCCGGCACACAGGCGGAAAGCGCCTCAATTGCCGTTACAAGGATTTCCAAATCGGCCCGGTGCCCGCCGGCCCCCAACAGCTCTACCCCGGACTGCATGATCTCGTCCGCGTGTCCGCTTAGCCCCGGATGATTCCGGTACACTTGTTGGGTATAAAATAAACGCAGGGGCTTTTCCTGCCCCTGCAACCGGGTTGCCGTAAGCCGAGCGATCGGCAAGGTGGAGTCTGGCCTTAGCACCAGTAGCCTCCCTCTGCGGTCTGTCAGCTTATACATGGTTTCCGACGGTATTCCGGAGCGTTCCGGGTCAAATACATCATAAAACTCCAAGCCAGGCGTAACAACCTGACGGAAGCCTCTGTTACGGTACACCTCTTCCAGACGGTGCTCCACGTGATGATGGACCAGGCACTCTTCAAACAGATAGTCACGAATGCCCTCGGGAGTGATTTTATGGTATTTTTTCATTCATTGCACCGCCTTTGCTTTAACATGCTAATATGATAGCATAAGAAACTGAGGGGTTCAAGGCTTATTTTGCATTTTTATACCTTCATGATGCTGAAATTGTCCCCCATTTCAGCAGACGAGTATAGGAAAAACGTAGAAATTACAGATACCTGATGAAAAACGGCTGTCGGTTTATACGAAACAAGCTTTAAAACGGGGCCGTTTGGAATCGCACGGGGAGGCGCACTGCGAAAATTCCCCCGCAGCCAGAAAACCGGGCGGGTTTCTGGCGGACGGATTCTGCCCAATCAGTACCATTCAAAAATGCCCGGCAGGAACCTGCCGGGCATTCGAGCGCAAACCTGTCGTGATATCGCTCTGAAAAACTGACGATCTCTTTTCCCGCCACAGACAGGAGCAGAAACGCTGTATTGGGTGTAACTTCATTAGAAGGTGAGAACGGATATTGCTTTAAAACAGGCTCATCTGGCTGCTTTCCGGCAGGCCGTTCAGCGCGCCCGATACCTGCAGTGCTTCGATTACCGATTTGGAAACCTTGGAGCGGGTTTGCAGATCATCAATTGAAATATACGGCCCGCCGTTTTCACGCGCCGCCGCAAGGCTGTTGGCTGCGGCCTCGCCCACGCCGGAAAGCGACGCGAATGGCAAGCGGATTTTCCCGTCCTCCACCAGATATTTTCTCGCGTCGGATTGGTACAGGTCAATCGGCAGAACCTCAATGCCCCGGGCCAGCATTTCGTTGACGATCTGGAAGGTGGCAAACGCGTCCTCTTCTTTTTTGCTGGCCTCTTTGCCCTTCATTGTGATTTCGTTCATCTTGCGGCGCACGGCCTCGCGGCCCTGCAGCACCACGGCGCCGTCAAAGTCCTCGCCGCGCACTGTGAAATAAGCGGCGTAATACTCCACCGGGCGGTGCACCTTATACCAGCCGAGGCGCAGGGTGGAAATCATGTATGCCGCCGCATGGGCTTTGGGGAACATGTACTTGATCTTCATACAGGAATCAATATACCACTGCGGCACATTGTGATCCTTCATCGCCTGAATATGTTCCTGCGTCAGCAGCTGGGGCGCTTTCCCCTTTCGGGTGATCTCCATAATCTTAAACGCCATTTTCGGCTCCAGACCCTTGAGCAGCAAATAGGTCATGATGCTGTCTCGCGTACCGATTACCTCCGAAATCGAGCAGGTTTTGTTCTTAATCAGATCCTGCGCGTTGCCGAGCCAGACGTCCGTACCGTGGGACAAGCCGGAAACCTGCAATAGGTCGGAGAAGGTTTTGGGCTGTGCGTCCATCAGCATCTGGCGCACGAAGCTGGTGCCCACCTCTGGCAGGGAGAAGGTACCCGTGGGGGAATCGATGTCCTCCGGGGTCACACCGAGCGCCTCTGTGGAGGTAAACAGCGACATCACCTTCGGGTCGCTCATCGAAACCTTCATCACGGGAATGCCGGTGTAATCCTCCAGATAGCGGTAAATCGTCGGAACATCGTGCCCCAGCTCGTCGAGCTTGCAGATGGTATCGTGAATCGCGTGGAAGTCGAAGTGCGTGGTGATGTTGTCGGAGTTCTGGTCGTTGGCCGGGTGCTGCACCGGGCAGAAATCGTAAATCTCCATCCCGCGCGGCACAACAACCATGCCGCCCGGGTGCTGGCCGGTGGTGCGCTTGACGCCGGTGCAGCCGGTGGCCAGGCGCAGCTCCTCCGCGCGGTGCAGCACCGTCCCCTGCTCCTCGGCGTATTTGCGGACAAAGCCGATGGCCGTTTTATCCGCCACGGTGGCGATGGTACCGGCCTTAAACACGTTGTCCTTGCCGAACAGCGTTTCCGTGTAGCGGTGGGCGTCGCTCTGATACTCGCCGGAGAAGTTCAGGTCGATATCCGGCGTTTTGTCGCCGTCGAAGCCCAAAAACGTTTCAAACGGAATGGTGTGGCCGTCGCGGCTGTATTCGGTGCCGCAGACGGGGCATTGCTTGGGCGGCAGGTCAAAGCCCGAGCCGTAGCTGCCGTCCGTAATGAATTCGCTGTGCTTGCAGTTCGGGCAGATATAATGCGGCGCCAGCGGGTTTACCTCTGAAATACCGGAGATATTCGCCACGAACGACGAGCCGACCGAACCACGCGAGCCAACCAGGTAGCCGTGTGCCTCAGAATCGGCCACAAGCTTCTGCGCCGTCATGTACAGCACGGAGAAGCCGTGCTTATTGATGGAATCCAGCTCGCGCTTGAGGCGGTCGTGAACGATCTGCGGCAGAGGATCGCCGTAAATCTCTTTCGCCCGCTCCCAAGAAATGCGGTTGAGCTCCTCCTCCGCTCCGTCGATGAACGGCGGGAACACCCCGGGCGGGATCGGCGAAATCTCGTCGATCATATCCGCAATCTTATTGGTGTTGGTCACAACGACCTCGTATGCCTTTTCTTTGCCGAGATACGCAAATTCCTCCAGCATTTCGGGCGTGGTGCGCAGGTACAGCGGCGCCTGCGCGTCCGCGTCTGCAAAGCCCTGCCCCGCCATCAGGATTTTGCGGTAATCGCCGTCCTTCGGGTCGAGGAAGTGAACGTCGCAGGTGGCGACGACGGGCTTCTCCAGCTCCTCGCCCAGCCGGACGATCGTGCGGTTGTATTCCCGCAGCGTTTCTTCGTTCGGCACCTGACCGTTTCGCACCATGAACAGGTTGTTGTCGATCGGCTGGATTTCAAGATAATCGTAGAAGCCGGCGATTTCTTTCAGCGTAGACCACGGCTGGCCGCCGGCCACCGCGCGGTACAGCTCACCCGCCTCGCAGGCGCTGCCGAGCAGCAAACCCTCGCGGTGCTTGACGAGAACGCTTTTCGGAATACGCGGCTTCTGGTAGAAATAATCCAGATGAGAATAGGAGATGAGCTTATACAGATTCTTAAGGCCCGTCTGATTCTTTACCAGAATGATCTGATGCACCGGGCGGATCTTTTTCGGGTTCCCCCCGGCCAGACAGGTGTTGATGTCTTTCACGCGCGTCGCGCCGGTATCTTCCTTCAGGCGCATCAGCAGATTCTGAAAAATCTTGGCCAGAACCGCCGCATCATCGCACGCGCGGTGATGGTTGAACGGGTCGAGCTTCAGATATTTGGCGACCGTATCGAGCTTGTAGTTTTTGATGTCCTTGAGCATCGAACGGCACATGGGCAGGGTGTCGATGTACGGGTACGGGAAATCCATTCCGTGGCGTTCGGCCGCGGCGTGCATGAACGAGGTATCGAACGCGGCGTTATGCGCCAGCAGCACCGGGCTTTCCCCGCAGAACTCGTAGAACTGCCGCAGGGCTTCCTCTTCGGACGGAGCGTCCTTTACCATTTCGTCCGTGATGCCGGTCAGCTCGGTGATCTTGGCCGGAATGTGCATGCCGGGATTTACGAAAATATCGAAGCTGTCGGCAATCTCTCCGTTTTTGATCCGTACCGCACCGATTTCGGTCATGCGGTCCTGCTCCGCGCTCAGGCCGGTGGTCTCAATATCGAACGAGATAAACTCATCATCCAGCGTGTTCTCCGTTTCGCCCATCAGAGCCGGAACCATATCGTTGACAAAATACGATTCGATGCCGTAAATGACCTTGAAGTCCGCTCCCTTTTTGCGGACGGCCGCAGCGGCATTCATGGCGTCCGGGTAGGCCTGCGCCACACCGTGGTCGGTAATGGCGATGGCCTTATGCCCCCATTCGGCGGCGCGCCTGATCAAATCGCCCACCGGGGTGATGCCGTCCATACTGGACATAGAGGTATGCAGATGCAGCTCCACACGCTTTTCGGGCGCGTCGTCCACCACCTTGAGCAGCTCCACCGTGCTGATTCCGCGCGGGCGCAGCACGATTTCGTGGTCGTACTTATCGTAGCTGATTTCGCCGCTCACCAGAATGGCGCTGCCCTTTTTCAGGGTATCGATCGCGCGGCACTGGCTGTTTTCCTCAATGAGCTTTAAGGTCATGGAGCCGGTGTAATCCGTTATGTTGATGGAATAGATTTTTTTCGATTTATCGCGGGTCTGGCGATCCTCCATGCTGAAGATTTCACCCCAGATGGTCACCGTGCCGGAATCGGGCCCCACCCGGCCGATCGGCGCGGGCTTTGTGCTGCGGCCCATGCGGCCGTACAGCAGCTTTGCGGTATCCAGCAGAACGGTCGGCAGCAGCGTATCGCCGCCGCGCACACTGATGGAATGGGGATGCTTTTTGACTTTTTTGCTCCCGCCCTCGTTCATCATGGCCTCATAATGTGCCGCGTCCTCTTCCATTGCCTGGCGGCGCTCGGTTTCCCGCTCCTGCTTGACCCGCTCGATGAAGCGGGCGTCGTCCGCCTGAATCTCGACGGTGCCGTCGAAAGACACCTTGAGCGTCAGACCGAATTCCTCCTGAATCAGGCGGGAGGCCGCCTTGTCAAACCCGCGGGAAAGCAGCATGTCGCGCCCGCCGTGCGAGAGCGTGATGATGAGCGTGTCGCCTTCTAAGCGCGCGGCGGCACCCTTCAGGCTGCCGTTGAGGCTGGCGTCTCTGCGCCGCAGCTCCTGCGCAAGCTCCGAAAAATATTCCGTCTGGAACAGTTCTTTCGCGTAGCGGGGCTGCACGGTCACCCTGCGGACATTCAGCGCCTCCCTCAGCTGCTCTTCCAGCGCGAACAGAACCGGGCGCTCCACCAGAGCCGGGAACGCCGTCTCGATCGCCAGCTCCCGGTTCTGCTCGTCGATCCGCAGGGAAAGTACGGTTCCCTCCGGGCATGCCGCGCCGGGGGATTTGAGGTATGTACCAAATACTTCAGCAAAGGTTTTCATTCCAACATCCTTTTCCTTATGGTAGCCAATTGCACTTGAAAATACCCTTGTGCAAGTGCGTCGGTTTTTTTCTTTGTTTGCAGCGGGAAAAGAGAACGATCCCCGTTACAGCGATTCGATCTCCTCCATCAGGCTGTCCACAAGCCTGTCCTCGGGAACGCGGCGCACAATCTCCCCTTTTCTGAAGATCAGACCCACGCCGTTCCCACCCGCGATTCCAATATCGGCCTCGCGCGCTTCGCCCGGCCCGTTGACCGCACAGCCCATCACCGCTACGGTGATCGGCTTTTTGCAGCAGGCCAGACGGCGTTCCACCTCATCGGCGATCGCGATCAGGTCGATATTCGTTCTCCCGCAGGTCGGACACGACACCATCTGCACCCCGCTGCGAAGATTCAGCGCCCGCAGTATATCCATCGCCGCGGCGATCTCCCGCACGGGGTCTGCCGTGAGGGACACCCGGATGGTGTCGCCCACGCCGCGCTGCAAAAGCGAACCGATGCCGATTGCGGATTTGATCAGGCCCATCCGCTCGGTACCGGCCTCCGTAACGCCGAGGTGCAGCGGATAATCGCACACCTGCGACGCGAGCTCATACGCCTCGATCATCGCATCGACACGCGAGGATTTCATCGAAAGGACAATATCGTTGAAATCGTATTTTTCCAGTAAAGACGCATGATACATGGCGCTTTCGCAAAGCGCCTCGGCCGTGGGCCCGCCGTGCTTTGCCAGAATCTCCTTTTCCAGCGAACCGGAGTTGACGCCGATCCGGATCGGAACGCCGTGCAGGCGGCAGGCGTCCGCCACCGCCTTGACGCGATCGTCAGAGCCGATATTGCCGGGGTTGATACGAATTTTATCGATGCCCGCCGCTACGGAATCGAGCGCCAGCCGGTAATCAAAGTGAATATCCGCCACCAACGGAATCGTCGTGGCCTCCTTGATGGCGGGGATCAGCCGCACCGACTGCCGGTTCGGGATCGCGACGCGAAGAATCTCGCAGCCGGCTGTTTCCAGCTCCCGCGCCTGGCGGACGTTTCCGACCACATCCGCCGCGGGAACGTTGAGCATCGATTGTATGGAAATGGGCGAACCGCCGCCAATCGCGACGCCGCCCACATTCAATTTTCTTGTTAATTTTCGGTTCATGCTCCCAATCCCTTTCCGGTAAAGAGCCTCAGAACATCGCTGTAGGTAATGATGACCATAAAAGTCATCAAAAGCGCAAAACCGGCCGCGTGTACCCAGCCCTCGTATTTGGGGTTGATCGGGCGGCGGCGCACCAGTTCAATCAAAAGGAAAATCAGGCGGCCGCCATCAAGCGCCGGCAGGGGCAACAGATTCACCACGCCAAGGTTTACGGTGATCATCATCATCATCATGATAATGTTGTTCATCGCAGGCAGAACGCCCTGTTTCAGGCCCATGGAGGCGGCCTGCGAAATGGCGTCCGCCGCGCCGATCGGCCCGGCCATATCATTCAGGCCGAACTGCCCAGTCACCAGCCCGACCAGGCTGTACCACACCATACGGACGACGGAAACCGTATCCGCACCGGATTTCTGAATCAGCGTGACCGGGTTTCTCTCTATACCGGACACATAGAAGTCCAGCACCATTGCCTGCTTATCGCCGTTCTGGCGAGTGTTCATCTTCACATCGTGAAAGGTAAGCGTTTCTCCCTTTCGCACCACAGCAATATCTACAGACTGCGGATTTGCCGTAGCCAGAGAAAAGCTGAGGTCGCGGTCGGTGCGAACGCGGTAGCCGTCGATGGAATAAAACTCGTCGCCGGCCTGAATGCCCGCCTTCTGCAGGGCGGAGTCCTCCGCAAACTTCGCGATGGTAGTGGAGGTAAACATCGGCTGCTGCGCCAGCAAGATCATCATCAGCACAATTCCGAACAAAATGTTCATAACTGCGCCGGCGCAAACAACGACAATCCTCCTCCACACCGGCTTATTGCCGAACGCCCGGTCATCCTCGCTGCTCTCGTCCTCTCCCTCCATGGCGCAATAGCCGCCGATGGGCAGCAAACGCAGTGAGTACTGGGTTTCTCCCTTTTGAAAATGAAACAGCGTCGGGCCCATGCCGATTGCAAATTCATTGACGCGAATCCCCGAAAGCTTTGCCGTGAAAAAATGGCCGAATTCATGAATGAAAATGATCAGGCCAAACAGCAGCACCGCAAACAGAACAAGCAGGATATTGATAATCATATTCACCTCATCAGTCTATCGCAGCTCCGCTTTCAAAAGAAGCGTCGATTTCTTCTCCCGCATGCGGCGGGAAAGAAATTTTATTTTAGCATATCTATTTTGAAAGGGAACCGCATGGATTTTATTGTACGCTTTCCAAAACGAAATTCCGTGCATTTTGATCCGCCGCCAGCACCTGCCGCGGCGTTTCAGGCTGCCCGGCGGCCTGCCTTTTCATTGCGGCTTCCACCAGCCGCGGAATTTGTAAAAACGGAATGCGGCCCGAAAGAAACAGCTTTACCGCTTCTTCGTTCGCCCCGTTCATCGCAGCGGGCGTCAGGCCGCCCATCCGCGCGGCCTGCTTTGCAAGGCCGAGGCATGGGAACGCCTGTTCATCCGGCGGGTAAAACGAAAGCGTGCCAATCTCTGTCAGGCTGAGTTGCTTAACGGGAGATGGCAGGCGCTCCGGCCAGGTGAGCGCATACTGAATCGGAATGCGCATATCCGGTACGCCGAGCTGCGCCAGAACCGAATCATCCCGATACTCGATCATGGAGTGAACGATGCTTTCACGGTGCACCACCACGTCGATTTGAGAAACCGGCATATCAAACAGCCACGAGGCCTCGAGAATCTCCAGCCCCTTGTTCATCATGGTGGCGGAATCGATCGTCACCTTGGCGCCCATGCTCCAGTTGGGGTGGCGCAGCGCCTGCTCGGGGGTAACCTGCTCCAGCTCCGCGCGCGTTTTGCCGAAAAACGGCCCGCCGGACGCGGTAAGAATCAGCCGCGCCACCGCCGATGGACGCCGGCAAC
>OBWS01000977.1_pt1 | contig 14428 bp, 15 predicted proteins | sample 1495291 | NCBI WGS metagenome assembly OBWS01 (sample SAMEA2580090, study PRJEB22360) | human gut metagenome | biome: human gut; feature: human-associated habitat; material: faeces | place: Denmark | collected 2008/2010 | reverse complement strand
GCATATGAAACGAATTTCTAATGTTGTTGATATAAAACAGTATCTATTACGCTTACATAAGGTATTGCAGCGTAAAGATTTTAAGTTTAAAGAAGAAACATATACAACCGCTAAAATCGTTCTGAATACATTGAAATCTATTATTAATTTCCATACTTCCTATGTTGTGGGTAATCCCATAAGCATTACAGGAGAGCAGGAAATTGTAAAGAAATACAATAGCATTTACAAGAAAGGTATGTACACAAAGACCGATTATGAAATTGCAGAGGATTTATATACCTATGGCAATGCCTTTGAATATGTATATTCCGACAATGGGGTGATAAAAAGCAAGGTCATAGCAAATGAAGATTCATACCCTGTATATGATGAACATGAAAATTATGTGGCGTTTATTGAGTATTGGGAAGATATGGAGAATGGACATAAAAACTATATCGTATATACTCCGGTTATGGTTCAGGTGTATCAGGATAATACACTTGTTGATGAATATGCAAATTTGAGCGGCTTACCTATTTGCTATTCTAGTTTGGACAAGTCCGAATACAATTTCTTTGGTGATAGTCCTTTAAATGACCTTATGCCAATTATGAATCAGATTGAAACTTTGTTAAGTAAATTAGATGATGCAATTAATACCTTGTCTATGAATCCTTTAGGGGTATCTATGGGACAGAGAATCACAGACAGTATTCCTAAAGATATTTGCGGTGCTACATTGAATCTTGAAGATGGCGGTGATTTTAAGTATGTAACTGCTCAAATGGATTATCAGAATATTAAATTGCTATTGGATAGCCTTACACAACAGTTATATGCCGTTGCCAGTGTACCAGCCAGTGTGATCGGACAAGGTAATATTGCAAATGTGTCTGAAATCAGTTTGAAGTTACTTTTTAGCCAGACAGATAACAAGGCAAAACAAATGATTCAGGTGCTTAAAGAGGGTATGTACAAAAGGTTTGAATATATCCGCAAATTGCTTGTACTGCAAAAGGTTACATTCTCTGATGATATGTATGATAGTTTGGATATTACTTTCAGTGTCAATCGTCCAGTGGATACACAAAGCATGATGAATGAATTGAAAACCCAATATGATATGGGTGCTATCAGTAAACAGACAGTGATTGATAAATCGCCTTATATTACTGATACTGCCCTTGAATTACAGAGGATTGCAGATGAACAAGGGGAACGAAATACCGTTCTACCGACAACAGATACAGAGTGAAATTGTTGACTTGACTAGGTTATTGTGATACACTCAAATCAAATATGAGTCAAGCATACAAAATGAGCAAAATTGATTTTGTAGACTTGACTAAATACTATAAAATGTCAAAGAATTTGAATATTGATTTCTTTATTTTATCGCATAATTGATGGTGAAACCGCAAAAAATTCAAAATTTCTCAAAAAAAGGATTGCGTTTTGCCTACAAGTATGATAGAATAATCCACGTTGCAATTCCGGGTGTGGCGCAGTTGGTAGCGCGCTTGACTGGGGGTCAAGAGGCCGTGAGTTCAAGTCTCGCCACTCGGACCATGTTTTATTAACGGAAAACCGCATCAGACGGCCATTTGTTGGCTATTTGATGCGGTTTTTCTTTTGCTTTAAAATTGGTGGGAATTGTCCTGAATTCGGGGGCGTTGCTACGGGGTTGCTACGGATTTTAAGAGAGTTTTTCGATCGATTTTGAAAGTTTTTCAGCCGATTGGAAGATATAACTCTCGATGTCAACGCTAAAATCGGAGTGCCCCATCAAGGCAATGAAATCTTCTTCCTGTACTCCAGCGGCGCTCATACGCGTTGCAAAGGTTCGTCTGGTCGCGTGTGGAGTCAGCTTTCTCACCCCGATTTCTTCCAGAGCTGCATAGAAACATTTTTCGCGAAAACTTTTTGCTGTATAGGGCTTCTTGTCCGGTCGGCAAAAGATGGTATCCCCTCCCTTGTTCATCCACTCGTCCAAAATTGGTTTTACTTTATGATGAACAGGAACCACCTTGTTTTTCCCGGCATCGGTTTTAATGCCTCCGTACAGGGCACACACGCCGTTCTTTTCATGTACGCTGATTTTATTGAGCATGAGAAACTCGGTGATTCGTAGGCCAGTGTAGCACATAAAATAGATACAATCTGCAAACGGTATCTTCCCCACCGCGTTTTCTATTTTTTTCAGTTCCAGATCAGTGAAGCAGTCCTTGACCGATCCTCCCTTTTTCGGCAGCACCAGAAATTCGGCATAGTTCTTGTTGATAATATCGTTTTGCATTGCGTATTTGTACAGCAGGCCCATCAAAACTTTAATGTCATGCAGAGCGGAATATGACATGGGCGGCAGCATCACTGGCTGACCGTCTTTTTCGACGGGCTCCCCTTTTTTATCCAGCTTGGGGCGTTCATTTTGTAAGGCATCGATTATTTTCTGTATTTGTGCAGTACGCAGCTCCCGAAATTTTTCCTGATGCAGCGGGGCCAGTTTGGAAAAAGCCGCTCGATAGCTATCTTCTAACTGCTTAGATTTGTCTTTCAGACCGATCGGCTGCCATTCATCGTAAAGCTCCTGCAAAGTTATATTGAGCTTAGTCGTCGGATTGCGACGATAATCCTCAAGCGCATCTTTTGCCTCTTGCGCCGTGCTATAATGGCCGATAATCTGTCGCGAGCCGGTTTTATTGGCAGGCGTAGCAGCTACCCAAGGGCGGGCTTTTAAGTCCTTGCGTTTGTAAACGGAGCCAGTATAATTTTCTCGTTTCAGGACTCGCCGCTTTGTAACAGGCTTTCGTTGGTCTTGTCCACACCAAGGGCAATAAAGCCACGCAGCAGACAGTTCTGCCTGACACTTTTTGCATATGGACATAAAAATACCCTCCTTATTGATTTTGGAGGGCTGATCTGATACAATATAGTTGCATTTTATGTACCGTCAGCCCCCAAGTTGATGGTTGCCTCTCGTCCCCATTGCAGTGGGGCGGGCGGTTTTTATTTATCTTTTAACTTCAAATGTCTGTGATCCGAGTTCCTCACCACCTAAACCTCTCGTTGCAGATAAAGTAATAGGTGTTTCCAAATCGTCAAGCTCATAGGCAATAGCGTTTTCAACTGTACCGCCTTTTTTGATTTTTTCCAGTTGCGTATCCGAAAATTTATCGTCGGGCAACATACCGACCTCTAATTTATTGACTGCATTTGGGTTGTTGTCTTGCACGGCTTCGAACATAGCGATCCATGCAGTGCTAGGGTCAATTTCTTTTCCTGTGATATTTGTTGTATTGTACCAGAATGCGATAACCGGCTTATCCCCGTATTCATTTCCGGCTTCGCCCGGCGGGATAACCTTGTATTCCTTTATCTCAATCTTAACATCTTCCGCCTGTAAAACATTGTTCTTGAAATAATATTTACTGTCCGCCGCCGCGTCGTTTGCTCCCTCTGCTGCGCTGACATTCGACACAAGAGAGTTTTGAGCAGACGGTGAATTAGACTGTGTGTTCTCTTCGCCACATCCTCCTAATACTCCGGCAACAAACACTGCTGACACAATCAAAACCGATATTCTTTTCATTTTCCTTCTCCCTTTCTTGACAACATTATCCAATATTGTATAATTTAATTGGGAGAGTTCTTTCTCGGGAGCTTCCCGGCTCGCCTCGTATGCTATTCACAGTAGCGTACGGGGCTTTTCTTATGCCATTTTCAGCTGTTTCACAAAAAAATAATGCTCTAAAGCCATTTCAACAAACTGCTCCGGTAGATCGAAATAATCGGCCAATTGCCAGCGTTCGGTATACCCTTGCTTTATCGCAACCCGAAGTTCTTCGAATGGTACGTATCGTTCAATAGCCCAGCGATTAGCTTTGTACTCATGCTTTTCAATCAAGTCGAGCGGACTACTTACTTTATGTGTACACCCGGTTGCACAGTGGCCGAGCTCGTGAGCGAGGATACGTTTCATTTCAGGTATGCTCCCAACCCGGAACGGGTCTAAGAAGATAGCATACCGGTTGTTCAGTTCAATGGTAACGCTTGTCTCTAAACCCACGTCGTAGGTGTAGAGACTAACTTGCTGTGTTCGCATATCCTCATACAAGGAATTTAATTCTACCATGTGAGAAATCTCCACAAAATTTATTCGTTCTTTTCTTTTTCCTGCTGCTGTTTAAAAAATTTCGCCATTTCAAGCAGCTTCTGTTTGTTTTCTTCTGTGAGCTCTTTGGATTCATCTAAAAATGCGTAAGTAAAATCATCGAAAGTGATATCGTACTCATCAGCAGGTCCCTCATCCCAGCCCATTAAATATTCTGGGGTAGTTTGCAAAGCGGATGCTAGAATTTCCACCTTACTTAAAGGGATATTTTTAATCGCGCCAGATTCATACCTTTGTAAAGTTGATTTACTCATTCCAGTTAAGTCCGCCAAATCTTGAAAGCTAAGGTTCAACTTTTGTTATTGAAAACCACCTCATCATGAATGACCGTGAACTTGCTGTAGCTGCAGGCCCCGCTTTTGCTAAAGAATTGGGGTGGAAAGGGGGCAAGAAATAATGCTCTACATTGACGGAATACCACTTGAATATCACGGAGCAAAGTTGCTTGATTTTGTGCCCGGTTTCCCCTCCTTAACCAATACGGTTTTAGAGGGGAAAAAATACGCTCTCCCGCGTCTGCTGCGCTCAGAGGTTGCCCCGAAGCCACTGACCGTGAAAGTGACAATCAGGCAACCCACATACCATGAAGCTATTTATCCCCTGAAAGAGTTAACAGGCGATCGCCTTTGATCTCATCGGAACTCCACGCAATCAGCGCAAATTGACCATGTGCATGTTCATCAATACGGTTGAGCCATTCTACTTCGTTTGCTGCTTTTGCCGCCAGTATGGGGTTGGTGGTGTTCGCACCATAAAGGGATTGATTGATTACCCACCATCTTGCAGCAATCCCCGCCCGCTTCAAATCGTCTTCCAAACGTAACGCCTCATAGAAAGGGGTTGCTTCGGGCAAAGTCACAATGACAACCTCGGTCTCATTGGATTTCAACCGGGGCAACAACCGCATTACCGATTCAGGAATTTCACCCTTGGTACGTTCGATTTCGTGGTTGTAGCTCTGCGTAGATTCCAGTAAAAGAAGGGTGTGACCTGTGGGCGCTGTGTCGATTACTACTACTTGATCGTTGGCTTTATCCACCACCTCCGCAAAGGCACGGAATACGGCGATTTCCTGTGTGCAGGGAGAACGCAGATCCTCCTCCACATAGGAAATATCTTCATCGCCCATGCCCGAAGCGCGCGCCTTAAAAAGCACCTCAGATTGATACTTTTTCAGTTCTTCGGCCTCGTCAATATGACTCATGGAAACGCCGCTCGTTTCATCCAGCACAAATTTAAGATGTGCGGCGGGATCAGTGGTGGTGAGGTGGACTCTCTTTCCACGCTTTGCAAGTCCCAGCGCAACAGCAGCGGCAACAGTAGTTTTACCTACGCCGCCCTTACCCATTGTGAAAATAACACGCTTTCCGTCTGCCGCCAGTTCATCTATCACATCGTTCAACGAAGGGATACCGGCAGCGTTCAACGTTTCCGTGTGCATGGTAACATGGTCGGTATTCAGCAGGGCGCGCACATTAGAAAGTCCCGTGACATTATATGCCCGCAACGGCACCATATAGAGCGAAAGCGCTTGTAGGCTTTCAGGCATTGCAGTGAGAGCCATCTGCTGCTTTTCATATAAGCTGGAAGATAAGGCGTCACTGTGTTCCGTCAGTACGCCGTTGACAACCAATATTTGATTGTGAACGCCCAACGCAGAAAGCTCACCGGAAGCCCGTTCTGCCTCCTTGAACGGTGCAGTTTCGGGGCGGGTGACGAGAATCAGCGTGGTCAGGTTTCTATTTGCCAGTGTTTCCACAGCCCGCTTGTAAATCGCTTTCTTGCTTTCTAAGCCGGAAAGCTGGCCCAAGCAGGACGCGCCATGTGTGCTTTCGCTGATGAAATTACTCCACGCAGACGGAAGCTGGAGCATCCGCAGCGTGTGGCCCGTAGGGGCCGTGTCGAAAATAATATAGTCATATTCCTGTTGTGCTTTACCGTCTGTAATAAAGCTGGAAAACTCGTTAAAAGCTGCTATTTCCACTGTACAGGAGCCGGAAAGCTGCTCTTCCATATTGGCGATGACCGACTCGGGCAGCTTGCCGCGATAGGGTGCTATCACGCTTTCCCGGTACTCGGCCGCGGCCTGTATGGGATCAAGGTTCGCCACGACCAGATTTGGTATGTCGTGGATGGGCGTTCCCTTGTTCGTCAATTTCATCGAAAATACATCCTGTAAGTTGGAGGCAGGGTCGGTACTAATCAGCAATACCCGTTTTCCGTTGTCTGCAAGAGATACGGCAGTAGCACAGGCGATGCTGGTTTTACCAACACCGCCTTTTCCAGTAAAAAAGAGGTACTTAGTCAAAGAGACCGTCAAGGGATGAAAAAGCTCCATCAGCAGCAACCTCCCTTACAATCGCAGCCGCCAGACTTTTTCCTGGTGATTTTTACTTTTGCAGCCTCGCTCTTTTTTGTCAGCATTCCTTCAGGAAGATCGAGCAGCTTCGTAAATTCTTCATTGGTGGGGTATCGGCCTGTAATCACAATTTTGCTATCTACCACAACGGCGGGCAAGCCTTCCGGCCCCTTGGTATTGATATAAGCGTTAATCGTTTGGTCGGTGATAAACTCCCTCGGTGCACTGCTGAGATTAAAGCGTTCTACATTTACCCCGCGTTTTTTCAGTGTGTCCAGCACAGTGGAAATACGCAGCAGTTCAGGATCGACGCCCACTCCGCAAAGTCCAGTAGGGCAGCACATGGCCGGTTCAAATATTTTCATTTTTTTCATAACAGACAACTCCATTCTAGATTCAGTTTTCAGGCTCTGCATCGGAGATTAAGAGGTCTTTTGCCCGTTTTCACCACAGCCTTTGCAGCAATCGATGTTTTCTTTGCAAATGCAATTTTCCTTATCAGATGTGATATGACAGAAAAATTGCTTTGTTTTACTGATGGTATCCGCATTCAGCGAATAGTACGTCCATTTGCCTTCCTCTCTGCTTTTGACAAGTCCACACTCGCACAGAAGTTTCATGTGATGGGACAGTGTGGATTGGGACATCTCAAACTTCTCTAAAATCATGCAAGCACAAAGCTCCCCGCAGGAGAGCATATCTATAATCATTGCTCTTTTGATTTCGCCCAGCGCTTTAAACACCTTTGTATAATCCGAATAGTTTTCCATATCGGTTCCTCACATTCATAAACTTCGATATGAATATTATATGTATCAAATCGATAAACGTCAATATAAATTGAATTAAAATCAAAAATCCCATCCTGCAGTTTACACAGGACGGGATTTTTCATACCTATTCGGTTTTAGGCGGTGCGCTTGACGCGTCACGGTTATTTTGTACCGGTAGTGTCAGTTTTTTCTCCCTCACCGGGAATGAGTTGATTCCCGGCGCCGTCGGCCGCGGCTTTGAGCGCCTCCCTCATTTAACTGTACAATTTTCTCAGTCATGGTTTGCTGTCTCCTTTCAGAATGTGTGTCGTAACTTCATTCTATCAAAGACTGCATACTATGTCTTTTTTATCCATTTAGAAATTTGCGCGACTTATTCTACCTTATCGGATGACCGTCCTTATCATAGAAAGTGGATATGGTTCGTTCGCACTCCCGAAACAGAAGGCACCCGAACGCAAACAAAAGCAGCTCCTGCTGTCACGCAAGAGCTGCTGCCTAATCTACCAGTATGGACAATTCATTTTTCAAATCATGAATGATCATTCCGAGGCGCGCCATGCGCTTAAGGTCCTTCGCTTTTTTGGCCTCCTGGTAGCAGACCGAATACACTGTTAGCTTGCTTTGCAGGACCGCTTTCTCATTTTGGCTCATATCCAGACCTCCATCAATCTATTTGTTAACATAATACTAGAAAAGTATGTCTCAGGTATGAACACGCAGATTTTGGTTCGGGCGGCCCAAAGGGAGCGAAAAAGGTGATTCTGCACAGCGGAATCCATGGCAAACCCAAGGTCTTTGCCCCAAAGGCTGTGCCTGTAATTTGTACAATAGCTCTAATTTACTTCAAAAAGTAGTTGTGCTACTATATATTTACAGAAAATTATTGGATGTATTGAGGAAGAGGGCGGGTGATTTGCCATGGAAGTGATTCTGAAAAATATGATGGAACAGATGGTTCTTCTAAAACTGGATGAAACCATCGACAAGCTGGGCTGCTGCCAGTGTGACAAATGCAGAATGGACATTGCTTCTTATGCCTTAAACCGCCTTCCTGCCAAATATGTGGCCACCTATGAGGGGGAAGTGTACTCAAAGCTTGAAACACTTTCTCTTCAATATGAAACAGACCTGTTAAATGCGCTCTATCAGGCGGCGCAGGTGGTTACCCAAAACCCGCGCCACAAAGCTGTGTAACCTGTTTTAAATGCTAAATCAATATTTATTGCTTTCCGCTTCCGGCTGTTTTCGGCGGCGGAATTTTTTTGCCCGCTGCAGCTGAAAGCACCCGGCTCCATGGGCACCCACCGCGATTCGCGCGGAGACTTATCGGTCAGAATCCGTTTGAAGCGCTTTCGCAGATTTCTTTTTTTGCCGCGATAAGTCCCAGATTATCGCCGATCGCACTGAAAAGCTCCCCCAGAATGTTCACCTCGGCGGCGCTTTTTCCCTGCGAAATGGAAATGGCAATGGCCGCGGCGGCCAGCACAAAATCATCCCCCGAGCTACACATTCTCATCACCTCGGAATATCATATGCAAAAAAAAGAAAACCGCCCGGCTAACGGGCGGCTTGCAAGGAAGGAAAACGAAAAAGGATTTATGGTAATGAGTCCTGTTACACAGGCTCTTGTTGTTGGTCTGCTGCCCGGCGGCACGGTATTCCGTCCACTCCGCCGGACTGTGATGCAGTGTTTTGTTTCATTGATATTACTATACCCTGCCGATGTGTACAGAGTGTTGCAATTTAGTTAGGATACCTTAAATTTGAAATGAAAAAAATTTGAACGGATGGCTGCGAATGGCAGAGCAGATCTGTTGAGCGCGCAAACACAGCGCCTTCACCGTTCGTTCCGAAATCTGCCGGAAAGCGCTAAAACCCCCATGCTCCGCAAAAAACCGAAGCAGAGGGTTCTTTTTGGTGCGTTTCAAACTCAGTGGATCGCTTTCTTGCGGTACTTTTTCCCCGCCACCTCGACAGTTCCGATGGTAATCAGCGCGTCGCTGTCAAACCCGAGCACGATGGATTTGAGCTTCGTAATCTCCAGACGCGATACCACAACATAAATCACCGTTGTTTCAAGCCTGGAATAGCCGCCCTGCCCCTCAAGCAGCGTAACGCCCCGCCCAAGACGGTCGGTCAGCGCGGCGGCAATGTCCGAATAGCAGTCCGAAACAATCATGACTCCCTTAGAGCTGTCGAAGCCCTCCACCACAATATCGATCACCTTGAACGCAATAAAATAGGTGACAAGCGAATACATTGCGCGATCCCATCCATATAAAAAGCCGGCGGCACCAAGAATAAACACATTGAAAAACATAACGATTTCGCCGATGGAAAAGCTGATCTTCTTATCGAAGATGATCGCGATCATCTCCGTTCCGTCCAGCGAACCGCCGGCGCGAATAATCAGGCCGACGCCGGCGCCGTTGATGATCCCGCCGAAAATCGCCGCGAGAAATACATCGTGCGTCAGCCCCGAAATGGGGTGAAGCAGCGAAACCCCGACCGAAAGACAGATAATCGCAAACAAAGTGGAAAGGACAAAGGTTTTGCCAATCTGCCGGTAGCCCATGATCAGGAACGGGACATTCAAACAGAAGGTGAAGATCCCCAGCGGGAAATGCGTAAGATAACTGCTCATGATGGAAATGCCCACAATACCGCCGTCGATGATATTATTTGGAATCAAAAAGATTTCGAGCCCGATGGAAGAAAGCGTCGCACCCAGGAGGATCATCACCGATTTCAGCAGCAGCGTCCGCGTTCTATTTCTGTTATATGTCATAGTTGCTCCCCGTTCCACTTAGTTGATACTTTTATTGTAGCATAAAATGAAATCTCTGTTGTGAAAAAATTTTTTTAAGAAGTTTGTGGATTATTGGGTAAAATGATGTCATCCACATAAAAGAACGATGAAAAACGTGGTTTTGAGAGAAATCGCCAATATGCTCAACCCCAAAGCCGCATTACCTCTACTGCTTTCGGGCCGTTCGGCCCCGGCTCTGTCGACGCCTGCTCCGGTTTATGGTATTCTAAGCTACAATGCAAAAGCGAGGCGGTAAGCCCCGCTTTTAGACGGATTATCTTGGCGAGCGCGGTGGCCCGGGCGGATGCGGAGGTCTGGGCGGTCCTGTCGGATGCGGGGGCCTTGGCCGCCGGGACGGCGGCCTCCATGGCGGCCCGGAGCACTGCCCGCAGGGCGGGAAAAGCCACCAGAAGGGCATCGGCATTTTAAACTCCTCCTTTTTTTTCCTATTCTATGCGGCTTGTCACACAATGGGAAGGAGCTTCGATTTTCGGGCTATCTTCTGCCGAATGAACCGGAACGTTTCTAAAACACCCACTCTGGAATCGAGAAAATAACAGACGCTCCGCTTGCTGAATCCGGCATCTTTTCAGGCCGATCCATAAAAATTGGTCTGTGCGCTCAAAAACTGACGGCCATACAAAAGCTTTCGCAGGTCTTTGAGGCGCGCTTCATTTTTCATAGGGAACGTAAAATCAAACAGTTTTTGCTTTACTTGAAATCCCATCTTCGCTTATGGCGCTTATACAGCACTACTGCGATATACAGCAGCAAAAATCCGGCGAGAATGGCGATCAGCGTCACCGTCTGCCCCGGGCCGCCCATCTTCACCTCCGCCCACAGGGTGTCGAGCAGCAGGTTGGTATCGTCCGGCAGCGTGGCAAAGGTTTCGGCCTTCTCCAGAATCTCTTGGGGCGGGTAATAGATCGGGTTTTTCTGAACCCCCCCCGGCAGCAGGGCCTTGGCGGCACTCTCCGGTGTGGAATAGCCGATATAATCCACGTTGGCCGCAGCGATTTCAGGATCGCACAAGAAGTTGATGTACGCTTCCGCCGCCGCCTTATGCTGCGCGCTGGTGGGAATGCACATGGCGTCCACAAAGAAGTTCGTGCCCTGCTTGGTTGGAATCGCAAAGCCGATGTCGGAGTTGGAGTCCACCAGAGTGGCCGCGTCGCCGGCGTAATAGGGCGCGAGCCAAGCCTCGCCGCTGGCCATTTTGTCGAAAATCTGATCCATCACGTAGGCCTGCACCAGCGGCTTCTGCTTTTTCAGCAGCATGGCCGCTTCCTCCCACTCATTCGGGTCGGCGCTGTTGAAGGAAAAGCCCAGGCGCTTTTGAGCGATGCCGAACGCATCACGCGGGTTATCGAACATCAGGATTTTCCCCGCGTATTTCTCGTCCCACAGAATGTCCCAGCTGTCCACCGTTTCTTTTACATACTTTTTGTTATAAAAGATGCCGACGACGCCCCAGGTATAGGGCACGGAATATTCGTTGGTCGGGTCGTAAACAGGCTTTAAAAAGTCCTGATCGATATACTTGCTGTTCGGAATATTTTGATAGTCCAGCTTCTGCACCAGATTTTCCTTGATCAGCTTCGAGATCATGTAATCTGACGGAATAATCACATCGTAATTTGCGCCGCCGCTGACCAGCTTTGCGTACAGATTCTCGTTGCTTTCAAAGGTGGTGTAATTCACCTGAATCCCCGTTCTGCGGGTAAATTCCTTGTTGACGTCGATACTGTCGTCGACGCCGTTGGAGATATATTCTCCCCAGTTATACACATTAATGGTCACGCCCGTTTTGGGCGCCGCTTCCCCGCTGGCCTGAGCCGAAACAGGGAGCGCTGCGGGCCATAAAAAGAAAAGGGAAAGCGCGAAAGCCGCCAATCTTTTTTTCAAGAGCCTATGCCTCCTCCCTCTCCGCCTCCTGCTGTTTGTCCTTCGAGCGGCGGACATTGACGATCAGCAGCAGCACCAGAATCGTACCGAACAGCAGCGTACTCAGCGCGTTGATTTCGGGGCTGATCCGTTTTCTGGTCATGGAATAAATATAAATCGGCAGCGTTTGGGTTGTTCCGCTGGTAAAGTAGCTGATGACAAAATCATCGATCGACAGCGTAAACGCCATGATCATGCCGGTGACAACGCCGGGGATGATTTCGGGCAGAACCACCTTCAAAAAGGATTTGACCGGCGGGCAGCCCAAATCCTGCGCTGCTTCGTACAAATGTGGATCCATCTGCCGGAGCTTCGGCAGCACAGACAAAATCACATACGGCAGAGAGAACGTGATGTGCGCCAGAATCAGCGACACCATGCCGAGCGAAACCCCGCCAAGCGCGCGGGCAAAGAATACAAACAGCAGCATCAGCGATACGCCGGTGACGATTTCGGGGTTCACCATCGGGAAATTCGTGATGTTCATCACGGCCTTGCGCGTAAAGCGCTTCATGCCGTTGATGCCGATGGCCGCCGCCGTACCGATCGCCGTCGCCCCCAGCGAGGAAATCAGCGCGATAATCAGCGTGTTCTGCAGCGCCTCCATAATCAGGCGGTCCTGAAAGAGCTGGCGATACCAGCGCAGCGAAAAGCCCGACCACACCGAACGGCTCATGGTGGAGGAATCGTTGAACGAAAAGATGATCAAAATAAAAATCGGGGCGTACAAAAACAGGTACACGAGCGCCATATACAGGCGAGATACGGTTTTCGTCATATCAACATCCCCTCCCCGTCTTCACTGCCGCCCTCGTCGAACTGGTTCATGATGCCCATGCAGATCAGGATCAGCACCATCAGCACCAGCGATATCGCAGAGCCGAGGTTCGGGTTGTAGGCGCTGCCGAGGAACTGCATGTCGATCAGGTCGCCGATCAAAAGGTTCCCGCCGCCGCCCAGCATCTTGGAGATTATGAACGTGCTCACCGACGGTACAAACACCATCGTCACGCCCGAAATGACCCCCGGCATGCTCATGGGCAGCGTCACCTTGAGGAACACCTTACGCCGTCCGGCGCCAAGATCCTGCGCCGCTTCGATCACGCTCTCATCGATTTTGGTGAGCACCGAGTAAATCGGCAGAATCATATACGGAATATAATTGTACACCATGCCGAGCACCACCGCGCCTGCCGTGTTGATCAGGTGCAGCCGCCCAAGCCCGAGGCCGGCAAGGAAGGTGTTGATGATCCCGCTGTCTTCGAGCAGGGTCATCCACGCATAGGTGCGCAGCAGAAAATTCATCCACATGGGGAGCATGATCAGCATGATCAGCATTCCCTGCCGGTGCGAACCGGTGCGCGAAATCAGGTACGCCAGAGGGTACCCCAGCAGGAGCGAGATCACCGTGGCGATCAGGCCCAGCCAGATGGAGCGCAGAAACACATTGGAATACTGCCCCACCTCCGCCAGGTTTTTCAGTGTGAAAGCGCCGTGCTGGTCGGTAAACGCAAAGTAGCCCACCAGAATCATCGGAACGATAATGAAAATTCCCATCCAGACAAGGTAAGGCGCGGACGCCGTTTTCGATTTGATCATTCAGCTCTCAGCCTCCTCTCCCTCTTCCGCGGGCTGAGAATCCTCCTCCATCTCGTCGCTGAAGGTACTGTAATCGCCAAACATGCCGGAATACTCTGATTTTTTCATGATATGGATGTCGTCGGGCTGCAAAATCAGGCCGATCTCGTCGCCGACCTCCTGGTACTCCGTGGACTGGATCATCCATTTAAAGTCCTGCACATCCACAATGATCTCGTAATGCACGCCCTTGAAGTTGACGGACGTTACCACGCCGGAGATATGGCCCTCCACAGGGGGGACAACCTCGATGTCCTCGGGGCGAATGACGACGTCCACCGGCTCCATGGGGCGAAAGCCCTTATCGAGGCAGTCGAATTTACGGCCCGCGAACTCCACGAGGAAGTCGCGGTGCATCACGCCGTCGAGAATATTGCTTTCGCCGATAAAGTCGGCGATAAAGGCGTTCTGCGGCTCGTTGTAAATATCCTGCGGCGTGCCGATCTGCTGGATGCGCCCTTTGTCCATGACGACGACGGTGTCGGACATGGAGAGGGCCTCCTCCTGATCGTGCGTGACAAACACAAACGTGATACCCAGCTGCTGCTGAATTTTTTTGAGCTCTGTCTGCATGTCCTTGCGCAGCTTTAAATCGAGCGCGCCGAGCGGCTCGTCCAGCAAAAGCACCTTGGGCTCGTTGGCCAGCGCCCGCGCGATGGCCACGCGCTGCTGCTGCCCGCCCGAAAGCGAATTGACGCTGCGGCGGGCGAACCCGCCCCGGGGGCCTCCCTTCCCCCAAAACGACG
>OBWS01000975.1_pt1 | contig 14513 bp, 15 predicted proteins | sample 1495291 | NCBI WGS metagenome assembly OBWS01 (sample SAMEA2580090, study PRJEB22360) | human gut metagenome | biome: human gut; feature: human-associated habitat; material: faeces | place: Denmark | collected 2008/2010 | reverse complement strand
TTTCGGCTTTTGCCGTTTGCGCCATGGCCGGCGCGCTTGCGGCTTCCGTAAAAGCGCCCGTTACCAGCATTCTGCTCACGGCAGAGATGTCCGGCTCACTGGTTCATCTGCTGCCGGTAGCAGCCTGCGCATTTGTCGCGCTCCTCGTTTCAGACATGCTGAAAATTGAGCCGATCTACGATTCCCTGCTGGACCGCTATCTGGAAAAGAGCGGAAACTCCTCCCCTCATCCTGAGCAGGGCGGCCTGATTGAGTTCCCGGTGGAATACGGCAGCACCGCCGCAAACCGCACGATAAAAGAGGTCAAATGGCCGCAGGGCCTTTTGATTGTGGGCCTGCGGCGCGGAACCAAGGAGCTGATTCCCAGCGGCAAAACGCGGATTCTGCCAGGGGATTATCTGGTCATTCTTTCTTCGGAAACACAGGAGAGCAATATCCGCGAGCAGGTGCGCAGCCTGTGCCGAACCGCGCAGGGTGAATCGCCTTAAAATAAAACAGGCGCCGTTTCTTTGAAGGAGCAGCGCCTGTTTTTTTGCAGATTGGAGTCAATGACAGGCCACCGCTGCTTTCACTGGAAAAACCGCCTCTAAAAAATAAATATCCTGTGAAAATAGAAAGAGCATCCATCGGGAAGGCTATCTTCAAAGAAAAAATTTCTGTTATTCTTGACAAACGCACTCCGAGGGAGTAGAGTATAGGTACACCCCACCCGGGGTATAGGGAGGTGGCTATATGAATCAAAAATATAATGTGACCGGAATGAGCTGCTCCGCCTGCTCCGCCGCGGTGGAGAAAAGCGTAAAAAAGCTGGAGGGCGTGGAGGACGTAAACGTCAACCTGCTTTCAAACAGCATGACGGTTCATTTTGACGAAAGCATTCTCGATGACAACGGCATCATTTCAGCGGTGGAAAGCGCGGGCTACGGCGCCAGCGTCTTTACTCACGGGGCGGCTGCGGCCGCGCAGAAGACCGTGGACCCGGTGCAGGAAGAGCTGAAATCCATGCGTACGCGGCTGATTGTGTCTTTCGCGTTCTGGATTCCGCTGATGTACCTGGCGATGCACCACATGCTGAAAGAGTGGATCGGCCTGCCGGTGCCGGATATGATCAAAAACGCATTCCACGGCGCAGAGAACGGGATTCCGTTTGCATTTACCCAGCTTCTTCTGCTGCTGCCGATTGTGTACGTAAACCGCAAGTATTTCCAGGTGGGCTTCAAAACACTGTGGAAGCGTTCGCCCAACATGGATTCGCTGATCGCCATCGGCTCCACGGCGGCGATCGCCTACGGCATTTTTGCCATCTATAAAATCGGCTACGCGCTGGGTGCAGGCGATATGGCGGTGGTCGACCATTACCTGATGGATTTGTATTTTGAGTCCGCGGGTACGATTTTAACGCTGATTACCCTTGGTAAATATCTGGAGGCGCGCTCAAAGGGCAAAACCTCCGAAGCGATTTCAAAACTGATGGACTTGGCGCCGAAAACGGCGGAGGTACTGCGCGACGGAAAAGAAGTGGATATCCCCGTCGAGCAGGTCAGAGTCGGAGACATCGTGCTGATTCGCCCCGGAAAAAGCATCCCGGTCGACGGCGTGATCGTGGAGGGTTCCTCCGCGGTTGACCAGTCCGCGCTTACCGGCGAGAGCATCCCGGTGGAAAAGACCGTAGGTGATTCCGTCATCGCCGCCACGCTGAACAAAACCGGATTTTTCAAAATGGAAGCCCAAAAGGTGGGCGGCGACACCACTCTGGCGCAGATTATCGAGCTGGTGGAAGAAGCCAGCTCCTCCAAAGCGCCGATCGCAAAGCTGGCGGATAAGATCAGCGGCGTGTTTGTCCCGGTGGTCATCGGGATCGCCCTGCTGGCTGCCGTCGTGTGGCTGCTGCTGGGGCAGTCGTTTGAGTTTGCGCTTTCCATCGCGATTGCGGTGCTCGTGATTTCGTGCCCCTGCGCGCTGGGACTTGCAACCCCCGTGGCCATTATGGTCGGTACGGGCAAGGGCGCCTCCAACGGCATCCTGATCAAATCTGCCGAGGCGCTCGAAACCGCCCACACCGTGAGCGCCGTGGTGCTCGATAAAACCGGCACCATCACCGAAGGCAAGCCGCGCGTCACAGATATTGTTCCCGCACCCGGCATTCAAGAGCAGGAGCTGCTCGCCGCCGCCGCGTCGATCGAAAAGCCGTCGGAGCATCCGCTGGCGGAGGCGATCGTTGAAAGGGCCGCCGAGCTCGCTCTGGAGCTTTCGCCGGTCGGAGAGTTCCAGGCCGTATCGGGCCGCGGAATCCTTACGAGCAGCGGGGGGGAACCGTATGCCGCCGGTAACCTTGCGCTGATGCAGGAGCAGAAGGTGGATACCGGCCTCCTGCAGCAGCAGGCCGAAGCCTTCTCGGAGCAGGGAAAAACCTCGCTGTTCTTCGCAAAGGGCGGCAGGCTTCTCGGTGTAATCGCCGTGGCCGACGTGATCAAGCCCACCAGCCGTCAGGCGGTGCGTGAGCTTACCGCCATGGGCATCGATGTAGTCATGCTGACCGGCGATAACAAACGCACGGCCGAAGCGATTCGCCGGCAAATGGGCATCAACCGCGTAGTGGCGGAGGTGCTGCCGCAGGATAAGGAAGAAGAAGTCCGCTCCATACAGGAATCCGGCAAGCGTGTGGCCATGGTCGGCGACGGCATTAACGACGCCCCCGCACTGGCCAGGGCCGATGTCGGCATCGCCATCGGCGCCGGTACCGATATCGCCATCGAATCCGCAGACATCGTGCTGATGAAGAGCGATCTGATGGACGTGGTGACAGCGATTCAGCTGAGCCGCGCGACCATTCGCAATATCAAAGAAAATCTGTTCTGGGCATTTTTCTACAACAGTATCGGCATCCCGCTGGCGGCCGGCGTGTTCTACGTGCTGCTTGGCTGGAAGCTGAACCCCATGTTCGCGGCGGCGGCGATGAGCCTGAGCTCCGTGTGCGTGGTGACGAACGCCCTGCGTCTGAAATTCTTTAAGCCCCACCGCCGGTTTGACGGGGAACCAGAAATTTGACAAATCAGAAAGGAAACGGTACTATGAAAAAGCTACTTGCAATTGAAGGAATGACCTGTGAGCATTGCCAGGCGCGTGTGGAAAAGGCTCTGAACGGAATCGAGGGCGTACAGGCCAAGGTAAACCTGAAGCACAAAGAGGCCACGGTTACCCTTAGCCGTGACGTGCCGGACGAGGAGTTTTCAAAAGTGGTGGAGGACGCCGGCTACAAGCTGGTTTCTGTGAAAGAGAAGAAGGGGCTGTTCGGCTGATCCGGCTCCAAATAAGGAGGTGGTAAGGATGCAGGCAGATAGAGAAAAAACGCTGCGGATGCTCAAAACAGCCCGCGGCCAGATCGACGGCCTGATCCGCATGGTGGAGGAGAATCGGTACTGTATCGATATTTCCAACCAGCTGATGGCCACGCAGGCGATTTTGCGAAGCATTAACCGCGAAGTGCTGCACGCCCATTTGACCGGTTGTGTCAGTCAGGCGTTAAACAGCGATGAGCAACAGAAAAAAATCGATGAGATTATCGGCGTGATGGATAAACTCTCGAAATAATTGAGATAAAAAAGGTTCTGCCGGGCGGCAGAACCTTTTTTACATAAAATCGATTTTGATTGCGCAATCCGGCGTTTTTTACCAATATCGCAAGACTTTCCGGATTGTCATATTCCGAAATAAAACAACGAATTTCTTTTCACTGTCAAAAGGGCTGAAAAGGAAAATCACCTTCATACGGCCGATATCATTTTGACGCTTTTCTGAAAAATACAGCAAGTTTCGTAAATTGACAAAATTCTACACTGATCCTCTGAAAGCTCGTGGTTTCTCCAACTTTTTTCATTTTCCACACATTTTTCATTCAAAAAAAGCAAATAGCGTCCGATAATTATAATTAGGTATACTCATAAGGAAGAAATCTCTGTAAGTAGCCGAAAAATGAGAACCGGCTATTACTTTTCGACCCGGTTAAATTTGTGCAAGGGAGAGAATAGACGCTGTGAAATCTTTAAAAACAAAGTTGCATCTTTTCATAATGATATTGGTGCTGTTCACCAACATAATGGCTACGGGAATTACCTGCTGGCTGTCTTACCTCAATTCTATGACGCAGGCCGAACAGACCTCGTCATATCTGGCGGAATCCTACAAGCAGTATTTGGGCTCCAAGCTGGACGAGTATAGACGAGAGGTAGAGAAAATCGCAAAAGCTTCTGTGTTAAGCTCAGCGGATGCGGCGGCACAGCAGCAATACTTAAAGGAGCAGGCCGGTCTGGAAGGCTTTGCGTATTTTGCGCTTGCCGACAGTCAGGGCAATACGCAGCAGGACGGTAACGTGTCGCAGGAAAAATGGTTCCAGTCCGCGAAGGGCGGAGCGGCCTATATTGCCGACCCGGTAAAGAGCCGCCGTGGCGACGACCTGACCGTGACCATCGGTGCGCCGGCAGGCGGCGGTCGAGTGATGTATGGTGAAATAACTTACGATGCGTTTGCCAAAATGCTCGATTCCATTAAAATCGGCAGCGAGGGGTATGCCTTTGTCATCAGTCAGGACGGAAAAACCGTGCTGCACCCCACCAAAGACACAGTGGCGAAGCCGGTGAATTACGCCGAAAAAGTCAAGACGGATCCAAGCGTAGCGCCTGTGGCGGAGCTGTATCAGCGTGCGACCAGCGGAGAAACCGGCGTCCAGTATACGCTGTATCAGGGGCAGAGAAGGCAGGTGGGCTTTACACAGATTTCGGGCCCCGAAAAATGGGCGATTGCGGTTTCCCGCCCGATCAGCCAGATCATGCAGGATCTGTACCGCACCCTGCTGATCAACGTGGGGATTGCGGTGCTGCTTCAGCTGATCACACTGGTCGCTTCGCTGCTGTTTGCCGCTAAGATGACAAAGCCGATTGAGGAGGCCACCGAGAGAATCGAGCTGTTGGCACAGGGCGACTTGCAGACCGATGTGCCACAGGTAAAGGGCCGCGATGAAATTGCCCGTCTCTCCAGTGCCTTGGGCCACACTGTACAGCAGCTTCGACTGTACATTCAGGATATCTCCCATGTGCTGGATGAAGTGTCCCGCAATAATCTGGTCACAGAGAGCAATGTGGAGTACCGCGGCGATTTCGCCCCGATTCGTGAATCGCTGACCCGGATTTTGAATTCGCTCAACGAAACCTTCGAGGGCATTTCTCAGGCGGCATATCAGGTGAACGCCGGCGCCGAAGAGATGGCTCTGGGCGCGCAGAACCTGGCGCAGAACTCCGCGGAGCAGGCCAGCACGGTAGAAACGCTGAATTCGTCTTTGCAGAATGTCTCTGAGCATGTCAAAAACAATGCTTCTCACGCTACTTCTGTGGAAGGGCTCTCGAATGAAACGATCCGTTTTGTGCAGCAAGGCAACGAGCAGATGAACCAGATGCTGCAGTCCATGCGCGACATCGACCATGCGGCGAACGAGATTTTGAATATCATCAAGGTGATCGACGATATTGCGGCGCAAACGAATATTCTGGCGCTGAACGCGGCCGTAGAGGCGGCGCGCGCAGGCTCGGCCGGCAAGGGCTTTGCCGTGGTAGCGGACGAGGTGCGCAGCCTGGCCTCAAAGAGCGCGCAGGCGACCACCACCACCTCCGACCTGATTCAGAGAGCTATAGATTCCGTGAAAAGGGGAATGGTAATTGCAAACCAGACCGCAAAATCACTGGATCAGATTGTGGAAAAAAGCGGTCAGGTCAACGAGCTGATCAACCGGATTGCCGAGGCCTCCAACGAGCAGGCCAAAGCGATTACAGAGCTGGACAACGGCATGCTGCAAATTTCTTCGGTCACACAGACGAACTCTGCAACCGCAGAGGAAAGTGCGGCAGCCAGCGAAGAGCTTTCCAGCCAATCTGAAATGCTCAAAGAGCTGATGAAGCGCTTCCAGATAAGGGGCGGAAACGTCGCAAAGGACGAAGAATAAACCAACCAAAAGACGCAAACTCAGTTGTTTCGGGCGGGGGAATCCTTCCTCCGCCCGAACGTATGATGCGAGCACAGTGGGGAATTCTATTTTTCGGGTCGAAATGCGCTCCAAAATCAAAAAAAATCCCGTTTTGTGTTGACAAGCCCCGGTTGAATTGATATAATATACAAGTTCTCAACACAGATGAATCATTAGCTCAGCTGGCAGAGCACCTGACTTTTAATCAGGGTGTCCGGGGTTCGAATCCCCGATGGTTCACCAAGCTTGATAAGGGGGAAGAGAAATCTTCCCTCGTTATCAAATACCTATACATTTAAGTTTCGTTAAGTGCATAGGTATTTGATAACACTCCTCAAACTGAGCGTGTCATCAAATCCGTGTTGCTGTACAAGGGATTGCTGGCAAGGCAATACATTAACGGTTTAAAACCGCCGTTAGCTCTTCATTCGTCGGAGCCTGCCCAATGCTGTGACGCGTTCAAGGCAGAAGTATCATTATCCCCTTATTGATTCATCGCTCTTTGATTAGCCAAATCAAAGAACAGCATGCGGTTTATCGCAAGTGCGCCCGTGCTGGCTCGTCAATAAGGAAAGCCCTTGTATCCCACTATTGTTATTTCTACAGTCGTTGCCGCGACTGATTGAAATAGTTGTCAAGGTGCTCTAAGCCGTCAGAGACCATATTTCCAAATGGTTTGGCTGATTTGTTCCTTCGATTCAGGAACGCGTCTCAGAAGCCCCATAGGGTTTTGCAGGCTACTATGGTCAGCGGCTCACAATGGAGTACATTGTGCAATGGGTTCTAGGAGAACACAGACACTCAAAAAGTAAAGTCTGCACCCTCTCAGCGTAATAAGGGTACAGACCTTGACAAGTATCCGAAATGCGTGATAGAATATCAGCGCATAAACGGCATTCACAAGTCATAAGTGGTGTACTGACCCTTATGGCGCATGGTGACTAACTGTTTGGTAGACGGTTGGTCACCTGTGGATGTCTTTTTGTATATCCACGGGAGTATTATATTACAAATTTTGGAAAATTGCAAGCTGTTGTTTACAGAATATTCATGATCTAGCGGAAGCGTAGCGCTTCCGCTTTTTTTATTCACAGGTAAATATCTTTGCGGTGGCCTACACTGAGAATGAGAATAACGATCTTATTATCCAGTATTTCAGCAATTAAACGATAATCACCAATTCTATAACGCCATTGTCCGCTGCGGTTGGCTGTTAAACCTTTACCGTGCTGGCGGGGGTTATCGCAACCTACGAGGTTCTTTTCAATCCAAGAGAAGATTAATGCCCGAGTGTGCTTATCGAGCTTTTTCAATTCCTTTACCGCTTGTGGGGTGTACTCAACCGAAAACTCCATTATGAATCCAGTTCCAACATTTTGCGAGCTTCTTCATGCGTGTATGTGAAAGGATTCTCGCGGTAAGCAATGATAGCTTTATTGTAAACCTCTAAATCATATTCATCCTGAATTCGCTCCAGCACCGACTGGCGAATCAGATCAGACACACTCATACCATTCATTTCAGCATATTTCTTGAACAGCATAGAATCTTCATCGCTAAGTCTTAAAGAAATAGTCATCATTTTTGGCCTCCTTCCTATGTAATACAGTGTATTACATAGTTGCAGATTTGTCAATAGCTTTGATAAATAAATTGAAAATATTCTATTCTCTTAAAGGCATAATAAGCAAAAAAGGAGGCTTAATTATGGCTGTTGCAAGACGTACAGTTATATCTTTTGGATTGGTTGCAATCCCCGTCGCGCTCTATACGGCGACACAGGACAACGATATACATTTCAATCAATTGCATAAGGCAGATAATTCCCGAATCAAATATAAAAAAACCTGCGCACATTGTGGGCAGGAAATAACCTCTGACGATATCGTAAAGGGCTTTGAGTATGACAAAGATAAATATGTTATTGTGACCGACGAGGAAATTGAAAAAGTTAAAACAGAAAAGGAAAAGTCTATCCAAATTCTTCATTTCGCACAGCTCAATCAAATTTCCCCTGTTTATTATGAAAAGACATACCAGGTGATACCGGAAGCTGGTGGTGAAAAAGCTTTCGAGCTTCTCCGTCTGGCCTTAATGAACGAACAGAAAATTGCAATTGGTAAAGTGGTCTGGGGGGCCAGTGATACTCTCATGGCTATCATACCGCGCGAGGACGGCATGATTATAGCCACTATGTATTATCAAGGAGCTGCCGAAAACGTACAATAAGCCCGAGGTATCAGAACAAGAACTTAAAATGGCCTCCGCTCTCATAAACTCTATGGACACACCTTTTGATCCAGCGGCCTATCACAATGAATACCAGATCAAATTGAAAGAACTTATTGAGAGCAAAATCAATGGCAAAGAAATTGTAGCTCCAAAAGATGAAACATCGAATAATGTCATCAGTCTGATGGATGCGCTGCAGGCATCTATTGAAAAAAACCAGGCTCCAGATAAGCCTAAGAAGCGTACAACCAAAAAGACAAAGGGTGCGTAATGGACATTTTCGATAATAGAAGCGCCAGCCCCATGTTGATCGCTGAGATGCAAGAACCATTTGACAGCCCAGACTATATTTACGAGCTGAAGCTCGACGGTGAGCGATGTCTCGCATACTTGGACAAGGACGGTATCACCCTACAAAACAAGAGGAAACTATTGCTCAATCCTCGATTTCCCGAATTGTCAAGCATAAATAAATCAGTGAAAACGCGCTGCATCCTCGACGGGGAAATCACTGTTTTGGTTGATGGTAAGCCCGACTTTTCACAGGTGCAGCGACGAGCCTTAATGTCAAACAAATTCAAGATACAACTGTTGGCGGATAAATACCCGGCCAGCTTTACTGCATTTGATATTTTGTATTACAAAGACGGCCCCGTTATAGATATGCCTCTCATGGAGCGCAAAGCGTTACTGCAAAAAGTGATCAAAGCAGAAAATGATCGACTTGCCATATCCCGGTACATTGAGGAGCAAGGCAAAACTTTGTACGATGCAGCCGCCAAGCAGGATCTGGAAGGAGTGGTAGCAAAGAGAAAAGATAGCCTATACAGTATGGGTGTACGTACAAAGGATTGGATTAAGTTTAAGAGGCTGCTTGACGATGATTTTGTGGTATTGGGTTATATACAAAAGGGCAATGGAGTGGTGAGTGTTATATTAGGGCAGTATCGCGATGGAGAACTTATTTATAAAGGACACGCGACTACGGGTATGTCTAATGTGGATTTTAAAATTATTTCTAATATAGAGCGTACGCAGCCACCGTTTATACCTCCAAAAGGGCATGACAAAGCGATATGGATTAAGCCATATTTGGTTTGTATAGTTTCTTGGATGCCCCGTAAAAATGGTGCTCTTAATCAGCCAATTTATAAAGGTTTACGTGATGACAAAGATCCAATAGATTGTAAAGAAAAAAAGCCCGGGTGATACACCCGGGCTGAACTCTTCATGGAATTAGTCTTAATTTTTGACGGCGCATTTCTGGAGTTTCTTCTATTTTCTTAATTTGAGATCTGAGAAAGTTCAAATTAGCATCAACATATCGATCCATTGTAAACTGTACGCTCTTATGGCCCAATAAGGCAGAAACAGCCTTTATTTCGGCTTCATTTTCCACGAGTCTGGTTGCAAAAGAATGTCGATATATGTGATTCGTGATATTTTTTATGCCGGTCTTTTTCCTTAGGCGCTCATACAACTTTCGTAAAACGGTTTTGGTGACCTTGGTGTGCTTTGTAGATGTGAATATGTAGTCACAATAGATACGTTGTCGCTTGATGATTTCGACGGCCTCAGGGAGCAAGGGGATGATTCGTATTCCGTCGGGTGTTTTACTGTTACGAATGTATATGATTTTTCTGCGGCGGTCGTAATCTTCCCATTTCAAGTTTTTTAATTCACTGGCTCTAATTCCGGTATAAAGCATAAACAATGCTAAATGTCCTAATGTGACTTGTCTTGCAGCTGACTCAACGATATTTTGCTCTGCCGAGTCTAGAGCGTTTACTTTCCTCACAATGGCTCCTTTAGGCACTGTAAGAGAGAAAATTGGATTTGACTCACATATGCCATTTACAGTAGCGCATTTAAAGGCCCGTGTGAAGACTGTTCGAATACCTGATATTGTTGACTTGGAATAAGTGTTAGCTAACATGTTTATATAAATTTGAATTTCCTTTTCTTTAATCTGATTTACTTTCTTGCTGAGAAAGGCTGGCTGCGTTTTTTTTATTCGTTTAATGCTCTGCTGATAATAAAGATAGGTATTATCTGCGAGTGAATTTTTCACATACGATTCCAGCCACTCATCTAACCATTCTTCTATTGAGATTTCCATGTAATAAGCCTCCATTATTAATTGCGAATAATATTCAAAATAGTTATCGTGCTTTTTGTCATAAGATTAAATAATGGTTGCCGTCTACTTAAGTTGCCTACGCAATAAATTCGGAAGTGCTTCCGAAATTGCATCAAAAAAAGAAGCATCGCTGAATTATTTCCTGAGTCTGCATCTTTTCGTATGCAGAACTAAATACCGGAAGTACTTCCGGTTATTTAGTGTAAATCAGTAAGCCAGAGGAAGTCCCCAGCAGGTAAATGTAATCTCCCTTGTACAATTGTTGGCGTTTTGCCCAAGCCGTGGGCAGAGTTGTCAGCCCATTTCGTATCGGCAGCAAAACCGTATCTGTCGGTCGCGCTTTGGCCAAGAGCAGACTGTTTTCGGACAGCTTCATTGATACCCGTTCGTAAGAGCTGGAAATGCCGTAATAACAGAGGTATTCTTTTGGAATGTAAATTTGATTTCTCACAAAGACTTTTAAGGGCAGGCCAATAATCTTTCCGATCTTCAACACAATTTATCGTTCCTTTCGCTTTCTGCATTTTGACGGACTGACGTGATAATTAGTAAGCAATCTTCTGTGGCTATTAGAAAGACACGGTCGCCAACTTTAATGCTATTGCTGCGCACCCACTCCATGGGCAGATTAAACCGGCCGATGCTGATGTCTTTTACCACAGCTCCGTGTACGGCCGGGGCAGCAGGAAAAACCTGCAGCTGATTTTTATTTACCACCAGCTGCACAGAGCCGGTTTCCGGGATCTCCAGCAATCGGCGGAAAGCCTTGTCGATGACGATTCTATGGCGTGTAGACACAATGGCAGGTAAGCCAATCAATTCATTCATGAGAAAAACTCCTTTGGTTTTAGATTTAAAGCAGAGAAAAATAGAATGAGCTGGGAATTATTGCAAACAGGCGCAGCTATCCCGTGCTGACCAAAAATGATGTTTTGCAGGAACACGACGTGAAGGTGCATGTTTTGGAACAATATGCACCTTACTGCTCTTAGCTACCATAGAGCTATACTCTTCTTTTCTCTGCTTTAACGCAGCCTTTCTTCTGGACATAGTTCTTAGGGGTGTCACCCATGACATTAGGGAGGGTGTCACACAGGATAAAAGGGCGCATAAAAGCAGCTTGGCCAGCCAACCCTTTTTACGTTGGGGAACAAGCGTTGCGGACGGTTGTCTTAAGACGTAAAGGTTTACGCTGGTGCCGTTATTCCCGTATTTTTCCCGGCGGGTCAGTTTCTGCACTTCCAGCAGACCACATTCACGAAGCCTTTTAACAGCACGAGACACAGTGGATAAACTGACATTGCAGTCGGCCGCTATTCTCTTTTTGGAGGGCTTACAGGACGAATCCTTTCCGGCACGATAAATCAGATACTGGTGAATTTTCAATTCAACCGGCGACAATTTCATCTGAAAAGATATAGGTGAGCAGGAGAATAACCGTATTGGCTTCTGTTGCTGTGCAGGAGAAACTTTTATTGTTTCTGTGTCAACATGCTTGACTGGTGTATCGTTGCTCTCTATGGGCGGCTCAGGAGGAAACGTTATTTGCGGTTCATCCACCAAGATGTAACGGTTTGTCGTCTGGCGCCCATTCTCCTTGAAGCATTTTTTTACCAGCAGCAGCCCTTTCTGGCAGAGTTCACGGATCGCGCGGATCACCGTCGATTCACTCATACCACACAGCTTGGCAATGCTGCTGCGCTTATAATAGCTGTCATTACTCTGATTGTTTTTGACCATATGTAAAAAGCTGTACACCTTTGCTGTCGATTTTTTGAGACCAAAGAGTTCCGTGCTGCAAAGATAGAAGCTGCTCATGCCTTGTTTTCCTCCTAAATGAAATAGGTGCAGCGCGGTTTTATCGCGCTGCACCTACAAGTGAATTTATTTTATTTGAGTTTGCCAGCCAGCTCGGTCAGCTCTTCCAATAGACGGCCGAGCTGAACAATATTCTGGTATGGGAGCGTAAGCCCGGTGTCCATCCGGAAGGCTTCGGCTAGTTGTTGTTTAGTCAATCGAGACTTTTTTATATCGGTTAGCACCTTGCGCGCCATACCCTCTGCTGATGAAACATAGGTAATCTGTTCCAAGCTTAATCTTTCTTTAAATTGATTATCTGACATGTGGTCACACTCTTTCTGTTCTTCCAGAATAATTCGGAAGTGCTTCCGAATTACAGTAGCTCATCTGAAATGCGTTGTCGGCGTCTGCCGATGGGCGGTTCCTCCGGAAGAGGTGGAATGTCATCCTCTGGTTGGCCATGTGCCTGCGGATGTCTTTCTAAGATTGCTGCTTTCAAGCGGCTCTTATTTGCATAGAGAACTTGACGGGCTGAATGCTCAGGCACCTGGTACGGCTCATCCAGTTCGATTCCCCATTCGGTGAAGCGTTTTAACTTGGTAAGTATGGGCTTCATTCTTGTTTTCGTCAGTACCCATTGATCCTGCGGCATGGTTTTAATTTTCTCAGCATCCATTAGCTGGCTTTGAACCATATTTAAACTTTTGGATGCATTTGATGCAGAAATACCATTACCACTATTGGAAACGCTGCCTGACTGTACAGTACGGGTACCCAGCGCTTTAGAAACCTCATCTGCACCTTTGGAAAGGGGAGAAAAACTGCCAAACAGAGCGTTTGCACAGCAGTCCAAAATGATCTGACCGCCCTTGTCACCGTAATTTTCACGCAGCTGTTCCAGCGATTGAATCATAGGATGAAGTAAAATGTTTCTGGAACGTCCGGCAGAAAGCATTCCCTTGGCATCGTCAAACTTAGGCATGGTCCCAAACTCATCCAGATAAAAGATGACGCGCTTGTCCAGCTTATTTTTTCCGTTCTGGTTTGCAATCATAAGCGACTCGTTGTAGAGTTGGGACACAAACAAGGACACAAGAAAATGTTTGGTGGCGTCTTCCTCTGGGAACACAATGAAAACGGCTGTTTTACCGTCACAGAACTGCTCTGCGTCAACATCAGAGTCAAAGCAGAGGATCTGTTCAAGTTCTGAGTCGATAAAGGAGAGTAGGCGACTGATGGCCGTACTCATGACACTGTGCATACTGGCTTCCGCGGTGTTCAGTGCGGCACCGGCAAACCAACGCGCCTTATGCTCCTCTGGCAACAGTTCAATCAATTTCTGGAAATCGTTCTTAGGCTTTATTTTTTGTTCCTTTTCAATTTTGGTAGGCGCTGGCGCTTTTGTTTGCAGCAGCTCCAAGATAATTTTGAACACACTGACAATATGTCGTTCTCCCGGCTGACAAAACTCAGAAACCAGCAAAATGGTTGCTGCAATCAGTCCCTCTGCTGCATCATAAAAGAATGAATTTTGCCCACCTCCGTCGAAGCCATCCAACCTGACTATTGTTTTGGCCGTGATTTTAGCATACCGTTCGGCCCTAGCCTTATCAGATATATTTCCAGAGTCCATAAAAGAGTCTAAGTACTTGTTGACCAAATGCAGCAGGTTGAAGCTGTCGCTGCGCGTGGGATTGCGCAGGTCAATCACATACGTCTTGTACTGATAGTACCTCTGCGCGATTCCGGCATAGTCCCGAAACACATCTCCTTTGGTATCTGTTGCCATGAAGCTGTTTCCACACGCGCAGGTCAGCTCCAAATTGGGATAAAGAAACCCGGTGGTCTTTTTACCACCGGGTGCGCTGAGTACCAACGTATGACTGTCTGATGGATCCACCCTGGCTTTGACGGAGCTGCCAACTTTATTAAACCCAACAACGGTTGCGCCGTCTAATCCTATTGGTAAAGCCGTCCCTTGCCGCCATTGTTTCGGTAGGTAGGAAATGAGTTGATAGGTCTCGTTGATTTCTTTCTGCGTTGCCCAGCGTGCGGTTCCAAACTGACCGTCGCCAACATCTTTTGCTTTGATGTTTAAGGAGCCTTGGCGAACATCCAGCACTATGACAAAGACGATGAATGCGATTGCTGCCATTGAAATGATAAATGCAATTGAGCTTGACATGTTTGTTACCTCCTATATGATGATATAAAAAAGGCATCTGATTAGATGCCTTTTTTATTGAGCTGATAATATTTATATTCTACATTCTTGCATATCTGGTTCAATATTACTAATCAAAAATTCAGAAAGTGTATTAATCGTAG